>Ga0123342_1008198_pt1 | contig 13323 bp, 17 predicted proteins | sample Turbeawhitnodule_FD_89960 | JGI IMG/M metagenome (GOLD analysis project Ga0123342, IMG submission 89960) | Root nodule microbial communities of legume samples collected from Mexico - Turtle bean Mexico white nodule | ecosystem: Host-associated > Plants > Roots > Nodule | place: Mexico: Nepantla...
CGACCCGGAAATCGTCATCCGCGAGGGAAGCGCCACCGAGCAGATCAACGCCGTCATCGAAGAAGACCGCGACATCGCGATCCTGGTACTGGCCGCAAGCTCGGCCAAGGAAGGTCCAGGACCGCTGGTGTCGTCGATCGCCGGGCGTGGCGCGACATTTCCCATCCCGGTCACCGTGTTGCCTGATACATTGACCGACGAGGAACTGGATGCTCTCGCATAAAGCGATTTCTTGAGTACCAGTCTCTTGAATAGAGTTGCCAATCGGCTTATTTTCTCTTTTGAAGAATTCTAAAGACGGCTTGGGGCCACTGCCCGCCGCACGGAGAGCGAGATGTTTATTCAGACCGAAGCCACGCCGAATCCCGCCACGCAGAAGTTTCTGCCGGGCCGCGTCGTGATGGAAAACGGCACGGCCGAATTCCGTAGCGCCGACGAAGCGCAGGCTTCGCCGCTTGCCGCTCGGCTGTTCGAGATTGCGGGCGTGACCGGCGTCTATTTCGGCTACGATTTCATCTCCGTCTCTAAGGACAATGCCGAGTGGCAGCATCTGAAGCCGGCAATCCTCGGCTCGATCATGGAACATTTCATGTCGGGCAAGCCTGTGATGGGCGATGCATCGGTTCTTTCCGAAGACCTCGATGCCGGCGGCGAATTCTTTGACGAAGCCGACGAGTCGATCGTTCTCACGATCAAGGAGCTGCTCGATACCCGCGTGCGCCCGGCCGTTGCGCAGGATGGTGGCGACATTACCTTCCGCGGCTTCAAGGATGGCAAGGTCTACCTCAATATGAAGGGCTCGTGCTCCGGCTGCCCGTCTTCGACGGCGACGCTGAAGCATGGCGTGCAGAACCTGCTTCGCCATTTCGTTCCGGAAGTCGAGGAAGTCGTCGCCGCCTGACGACGACGCTCTGTCCCGGCACTCGTCCTGGCGCAGCATTTGCAAGCGCGGCAGGGTGAATGTATGGACACTCGGGAACGCTTTATTCGGAAATTGATGCCATGATCATACTGGCGCTCGACACCGCAGGTGTGGATTGCGCTGCCGCTCTCTATGACAGCGGCAGGGGTACGATGCTGGGGGAGGCATCGGACATGATCGGCAAGGGGCATGCTGAGCACCTGATGGGGATTGTCGACCGTGCGCTGGACCAGGCGGGCGTGGCGCTTTCGGCTGTCGATCGCATTGCCGTCACCGTCGGTCCAGGCTCGTTTACCGGCATTCGCGTCGGGGTCGCTGCCGCCCGCGGCTTTGCGCTATCGCTCGGCGTTCCGGCGGTCGGCGTCACCACGCTTGCGGTGATGGCCGAAGCGCAGCGGCTGAAGACGCCGGGCCGCCCGGTGCTCGCTGCCATGGACGCCAAGCGAAATGAGATCTACCTGCAGGCCTTCGATGCCGACGGCGAGCCGCTTGATGAAGCGCGCGCCGTCAACGTCGAGGAAGCGCAGGCATTCGCCGCGACATTCGAAGGCGAAGTCATCGGTTCGGCGACGCCTCTCCTGAAGCCGGACGCGACCGGCGATTACGCCAATCATTTCCCGATTTCCATGGTGGCGCGCCTCGGCGCCGCTGCTGATCCATCTGCTGGAAAGCCTAAACCTCTTTATCTGCGTGGACCCGACGCCAAGCCGCAGGCCGGGTTTGCCATTGCGCGAGTATGACCATGTTGGAATCCTATTTGACGCTGAAGCCGGAATTCGAAATCATCGCGATGGATGCCGATGACTGCCGCGCTGTCGCGGCCCTGCACGGTGAACGTTTCGCCCGTGCGTGGGGCGACGGCGAGTTCTACAGCCTGCTCAGCCAGGACAATGTCTTCGGCTTCGTAGCCCGCCAGACCAATGCGTTTCTCAAGAAGCCGCTGCCGGGCTTCGTGCTCGCGCGTCAGGTCACCGGCGAGGCGGAAATCCTGTCGATCGCCGTGCAGACGAAGGTCGCACGCGCCGGCCTCGGCTGGCGGCTGATGCAGGCCGCGATGCGCGAAGCGCACGCGCGCGGCGGCGAGAGCATCTTTCTGGAGGTCGATGACGGCAATGCGGCGGCGCTCGGCCTCTACCGCAAGCTCGGCTTCGAGAAAGTCGGCGAACGCAGGGGATACTATAAGGATGCCAACGGCGCGGTTTCCACAGCGCTTGTCATGAAGCGCGTTCTTCGCTAGTCCGTTGCTTGAACGTTGACTATCGGAAGGCAGCCCATGACTGACGTCGCCAAGACCCTCGAGGAGCTTTGCGCTGAACGCGGCATGCGCATGACCGAGCAGCGCCGGGTGATCGCGCGCATTCTCGAAGAATCCGCCGACCACCCTGACGTGGAAGAACTCTATCGGCGCTCGGTGAAGGTCGATGCCAAGATCTCGATCTCCACGGTCTATCGCACCGTGAAACTGTTCGAGGACGCCGGCATTATCGAACGCCACGACTTCCGAGACGGCCGCTCGCGCTACGAGACGGTGCCCGAAGAGCATCACGACCACCTCATCGACCTCAAGTCGGGTGTCGTCATCGAGTTTCACTCGCCCGAGATCGAGGCATTGCAGGAACGCATCGCCCGCGAACACGGCTTCAAGCTGGTCGACCATCGGCTGGCACTTTATGGCATCCCGCTCAAGCCGGACGAGCGCTGAGGCCATGATCGCAGGCGCGGAGTCTTCGTCTTGATCGCCTGGCTGCGCGTCGTCCTCGCCGGCATCATCATCCTCTTCGCCAGCATCCTGCTCATGCCCTGGCAGCTTTTGGCGCTCCGCTTCGACTGGAAGCTGCGGCGCTGGCTGCCCCGCATCTGGCATAGGATCGTCTGTTTCTGCCTCGGCATCCGCATCCGCGTGCATGGCAAGATGGAAACGCACAGGCCCTTGATGCTTTGCGCCAACCATTCGTCGTGGATGGACATCATGGTGTTGTCGGCTGTCGCCGACGTAGCCTTCATCGCCAAGATCGAGGTACGCGAGTGGCCGATCTTCGGCACGCTGGCGAAGCTGCAGAAGAGCGTCTTCGTGGTGCGCGAGGAAAAGCGCAAAACCGGCCATCAGGCGAACGAGATTGCTACTCGCATGGCGGACGGCGAGATTGTCGTATTGTTTCCGGAGGGCACGACCTCGGATGGGAACCGACTTCTGGAGGTCTAATCCTCGCTGTTCGGCGCTGCTGCCATGGCAGTTCCCGCTTCGCCAACCGGCGCTGTCGTGATCCAGCCAGTCGCGGTCGCCTATACGGGTGTCTATGGTCTGCCAATGGGACGTTATCATCGCCCGCTCGCCTCCTGGCCCGGCGACGTGGAGATGCTACCGCACCTGAAGGACATGCTGCGATGCGGCGCCTTTGAGGTGGACGTCTGTTTCGGCGAGGCGGTCGAATATCGCGGCGACAGCAACCGCAAGGAAGTCAGCGCGACGATTGCCCGACGCATCCGCACGATGCTTGGCGCCGCATTGCGCGGCCACAAAGCGGCCTGAGGCAAGATTTCCTTTTCTCGCGCATGAAAAACCACTAAATAGCCGGCCATGACCCAGGACAGCGCCCTTCTTCCGGCCCCGGAGACCGATCTCCGTGATGGCAGCAACAGCCGCAAGGTATTCATCAAAACCTATGGCTGTCAGATGAACGTCTATGACTCGACGCGCATGAGCGACGCTCTCGCCCGCGACGGATACGAGCCGACGGAGGTTATGGAAGAGGCCGACCTCGTTCTCTTGAATACCTGTCATATTCGCGAGAAGGCTGCCGAAAAGGTCTACTCGGCGCTCGGGCGCCTGCGCGACATGAAGAAGGAGCGCAACAAGGAAGGCCGGGAGTTCATGATCGGGGTTGCCGGCTGCGTGGCGCAGGCCGAGGGCGAGGAAATCCTTCGCCGCGCGCCTGCTGTCGATGTCGTGATCGGGCCACAGACTTATCATCGCCTACCGGAAGCGCTGCGCAAGGCGAAGGAAGGGCAGCGCATCGTCGATACCGAATATGCGCTCGAAGACAAGTTCGAGCATCTGCCGATCGCCGAGAGCAAGAAAATCCGCTCGCGCGGCGTAACCTCCTTCCTCACCGTTCAGGAAGGTTGCGACAAGTTCTGCACCTTCTGTGTCGTGCCCTATACGCGCGGTTCGGAAGTGTCGCGGTCGGTCAGCCAGATCGTCGAGGAAGCGCAGAAGCTCGTCGAAGGCGGCGTGCGCGAGATCACGCTGCTCGGCCAGAACGTCAACGCCTGGCATGGTGTCGGCGCCAATGGTCAGGAATGGACCCTCGGTGATCTGCTCTACCGGCTAGCCGAAATTCCCGGGCTTGCACGTCTGCGCTACACCACCAGCCATCCGCGTGACATGGACGATCGCCTGATCGAGGCGCATCGGGATCTGCGCGCGCTGATGCCGTACCTGCATTTGCCGGTGCAGGCCGGCTCCGACCGCATCCTGAGGGCGATGAACCGGCGCCATACGGCTGCCGAGTATCTGACGCTGGTCGAGCGCATCCGCGCTGCCCGCCCTGATATCGCGCTTTCCGGCGACTTCATCGTCGGCTTTCCGGGGGAGACAGACCGGGATTTTGACGATACACTACGTCTGGTGGAGGAGGTGCGATATGCGCAGGCCTTCTCTTTCAAGTACTCGACACGGCCGGGCACGCCCGGTGCGGAACTGAAGGACCAGGTGCCGGAAGAGATCAAGGCAGAACGGCTGGAACGCCTGCAGGCGCTTCTCCTGAAGCAGCAGCAGGAATTTGCCGAATCCTGTGTCGGGAAAATCATCGAACTGTTGCTTGAAAAGCCCGGTCGCATGTCTCAACAACTTATCGGGCGTTCACCCTGGCTTCAGTCGGTGAATGTTGATGCAAAAGAATTGCAAATCGGTGACATTATTAATGTGCGAATCACCGGAACCGGAACCAACAGCCTGTTTGCCGAGATTGCAGAGGCTGGAGGTCTAACCCAAGGAGCCTGACCGCTTGAACGGACAAGAATTGGTTTCTTCTTCACCGCGCCACCCACGCATTGCGAGCGACGCCAATCACTTTATTCTGACGTTCGAGAACAATCGGTTCGCCAGTGAACTGTTCGGCCAGTTCGACCAGAACCTCAAGCTCCTTGAAGAGCGCCTGCATATCGACGCTCGAGCGCGGGGCAATTCCGTCGTTATTTCTGGAGACATCGTCGCCACCAACCAGGCGCGGCGTACGCTCGACTATCTCTATGAGAAACTCCAGAAAGGCGGCAGCGTCGAACGTTCCGACGTTGAGGGCGCGATCCGTATGGCGGTGGCCGCCGACGATCAGCTTAGCCTGCCGACGATGGAGAAAAAGGCCAAGCTGACGATGGCCCAGGTTTCCACGCGCAAGAAGACCATCATCGCCCGCACGCCGACGCAGGATGCCTATCTCCGGGCACTGGAGCGCGCTGAACTCGTATTCGGCTGCGGTCCGGCCGGTACCGGCAAGACCTATCTCGCCGTCGCCCACGCCGCTCAACTGCTGGAACGCGGCGTCGTTGAGAAGATCATTCTTTCGCGCCCAGCCGTCGAAGCTGGCGAACGTCTCGGCTTCCTGCCAGGCGACATGAAGGAAAAGGTCGATCCTTATCTTCGTCCGCTCTATGACGCACTCTATGACATGATGCCCGCCGACAAGGTCGATCGCGCCATTACCGCCGGCGTCATCGAAATTGCGCCGCTCGCCTTCATGCGTGGCCGTACCCTCGCTAATGCCGCCGTCATCCTCGACGAAGCGCAGAACACCACGTCGATGCAGATGAAGATGTTCCTGACGCGTCTTGGCGAGAATTCGCGGATGATCGTCACCGGCGACCCAAGCCAGATCGACTTGCCGCGGGGCGTTAAATCCGGCCTCGTGGAAGCGCTGCAACTGCTGAACGGCGTCGAGGGCATCTCGATTGTCCGCTTCAAGGATACGGACGTCGTGCGCCATCCGCTCGTGGGGCGCATCGTCAGGGCGTATGATTCCACCTATGCAACGGATACCGAAGAGGATAGTCAGCAGGGCTGATGGCGGAACTCGATATCCAGATCAGCATCGAGGAGGGCAACTGGCCCTCCGAAGATGCGTTGCATGCATTGGCGGATCGCGTACTGGAAGTGGCCGCCACCTATCTTCGCGAGAGTGAGAAGCAGCCTTTTCCCAAGATGGTCCCCGAAGTCTCGCTGGTTTTCACCGACGATGCCTCGATCCAGGATATCAATGCGGAATGGCGCGGCAAGGACAAGCCGACCAATGTACTTTCGTTTCCCGCCTTCCCTGTGAAGCCGGGCAAGGTGCCAGGCCCGATGCTGGGCGACATCATCATCGCAAGAGAGACCGTGGAGCGGGAGGCAATCGAGCTCGAGAAGAGCTTTGACAACCATCTAACGCATCTGATGGTGCATGGTTTCTTGCATCTCTTCGGCTACGATCATAATAATAACGCTGAAGCCGAGATAATGGAGGGGCTTGAGACTCGCATTTTGGCGGTACTCGGCCTATCTGACCCATACGAGGGTCAAGACCTTAAAATGGAACCATGAGCGACTTTACGACGAGACCGGCCGCCGAGGCCAAGGACGCCGACCAATCATCCTCCTCTGACGAGGGTGGCAGTAGTAGTAGGCAGTCCGGACGATCCCAATCCTTCTGGTCGCGCGCGGCGCGCATCCTGAGACCACAACAGGGTTCGCGGCTTCGCGAGGACATCGCGGATGCGCTGATGACCGACGCAGCTGACGGCGACGTCTTTTCGCCCGACGAACGGGCGATGCTGCACAATATCCTTCGCTTCCGCGAAGTGCGTGTCGCCGACGTCATGGTGCCCCGCGCCGATATCTAGGCCGTCGATCAGAACATCACCATCGGCGAACTGATGATCCTGTTCGAGGAATCCGGCCGTTCGCGCATGCCGGTCTACGCGGATACGCTCGACGACCCGCGCGGCATGGTGCATATCCGTGATCTCCTGTCCTACATCGCCAAGCAGGCACGCAACAAGCGCCGCGGCAGCACCAAGACGCTCAAGCCGGCAGAGCCTCTGGTCGAGGTTTCCCCCGAACACCTGCAAAAGCCGACGCGCGTCGCCAAGCCGAATTTCGACCTCAGCCGCGTCGACCTGCTGAAGACGCTTTCGGAGGCCGGCATCATCCGCAAGATCCTGTTCGTTCCGCCGTCGATGCTTGCTTCGGATCTCCTTCGCCGCATGCAGGTGAACCGCACGCAGATGGCGCTCGTCATCGACGAATACGGCGGCACCGATGGATTGGCATCGCACGAGGATATCGTCGAGATGGTTGTCGGTGACATCGACGACGAGCACGACGACGACGAAGTCATGTTCAAGCGTGTGTCCGAAGACGTCTTCGTCGCGGACGCCCGTGTCGAACTGGAGGAGATCGCAGAAGCGATCGGACCGGACTTCGACATCACCGAGCAGGTTGATGAAGTGGACACGCTGGGCGGCCTGATCTTCTCCGAGCTCGGACGCATTCCCGTGCGCGGCGAGGTGGTACAGGCGCTGCCCGGCTTCGAATTCCATATTCTGGATGCCGATCCGCGCCGGATCAAGCGCGTGAGGATCACCCGCAAGCGCCAGGCGATCCGCCGCCGCGTCAAGATCGACGGTGACGGCGCACCGGGTTCGGATCACGGCGAAGAGCGGCAAACAGACGCTCCCACAACAAACTGATTGCCGCAAACCACGACAAACGGTGGCTTTTTTGAAAGACTGCGGTCGGGGTGATTCGCAGCGTGATGGGAGTGCGCATGGAGCGGCTTGCAGACAGGGTTATCCTGGCCTGGGGGTTCAAGAGGGTTGCACTGGCCGTCCTCGCAGGCGCCATCGGCGTTCTGGCCCTACCTCCGTTCGGCTTCTTTGCCGCCATGTTCGTGTCGTTCACACTGCTCGTCTGGCTGATCGATGGCTCGGCCGCCGCTCCCGAAAGCGGCCTCATTGGCCGACTGTGGCCTTCCTTCGCCGTCGGCTGGCTCTTCGGCTTCGGCTATTTCGTCGCCGGCCTCTGGTGGCTCGGCCATGCCTTGATGATCGATGCCGAGGCCTTCGCCTGGGCGCTGCCGCTGGCGATCTTCGGCCTGCCTGCTGTGCTCGCCATCTTCTACGGCGTTGCTGCCGCGCTGGCGCGAACCATGTGGTCCGATGGCATGGGGCGGATTGCGGCGCTTGCGGCGAGCTTCGGATTGCTCGAGTGGCTGAGGAGCGTACTTTTCACCGGCTTTCCCTGGAACGCTGTCGGCTACGGTATGACGCCCGTGCCGCTCATGATGCAATCGGCGCACGTCATCGGTATCATGGGCATCACCTCGCTCTCGGTCTTCACCTTCGCCGCTCCCGCGCTCCTCGGCACCCGCCAGGGCGCGAAGCTCGGCCTCTCACTGGCAGCCCTGCTTTTTACAGCGCATATCGGTTACGGCGCCTATATCCTCTATGGCCTACAGCCTGCGCCAGCACCGGATTCCAAGAGCCCGGTCATTCGCCTCGTTCAACCGATGATCGAACAGACGGCGAAGATGGACAATGACGCCGACCGCGCGGCAATCTTCGAGAAACACCTGAGGCTCTCCGTCGAGCCACCGAAGGACGGCGGCCGGAAGCCTGACATCATCGTCTGGCCGGAAACGGCCATTCCCTTCAGCCTGACCGACAATCAGGACGCGCTCAGTCGGATCGCCGACACGCTCGACGACAATCAGATCCTGATCGCCGGCGCCGTTCGGGTGGAAGACACGGGTCCCGGCAATCCGCCCCGCTACTACAATTCGATCTACGTCATCGACGGCCGTGGCCAGATCACCGGAGCCGCCGACAAGGTGCATCTCGTGCCGTTCGGTGAATACGTACCATTCGAGAGCGTCCTAGACGATTTCGGCATCCAGAACGTGGTCGAGATGCCGGGCGGCTTCTCGGCCGCCGCCACGCGCCGACTGCTGACCTTGCCAACGGGGATCAACTTCTATCCGCTCGTCTGCTACGAGATCATTTTCCCCGACGAGATGACAGGCGACCTTGGCGCGGCCAATGCCATCCTCAATGTCACGAATGATGCCTGGTTCGGCGCAACCCCCGGCCCGTATCAGCACTTTCAGCAGGCCAGGTTGCGTGCTGTGGAGACCGGTTTGCCGCTGATTCGCAACGGCAACAGCGGTATTTCTGCCATCGTGAACGCCCGCGGCGAGGTTGTTGCCGGCCTCGGCCTCAATGAAACGGGCTTCGTTGACGCAACCATTGAGAGCTTCGGCGCGCAACGCGATCCGGGCTACCCACGCCAAACTTACTTCTGGTTGCTGGAAATACTTCTGTTTGCAATTGCGCTGGTTTCGCGTTTTGGTTTTGTTTTCAAGCAGAATTGACCGAAAACCCCTAAAATTGCATAGTGGTTGGGATCGGCGTTCTTAGCGTATGTTTCAAGGTGGTTAATCAAGACTTTGCAACGTGGCGTTTTGGGGTGGGTTTGGGCATGCCGGTTTGAACAAGGTTGAAAATTATTGTTAGGGCAGGACCATGATTGAGAACAAGAAGAGGCCGAACCCCATCGACATCCATGTTGGCAGTCGCATTCGCCTTCGTCGAACAATGCTAGGAATGAGCCAGGAAAAACTCGGGGAGAGCCTCGGCATCACGTTTCAGCAAATCCAGAAATACGAAAAAGGCACCAACCGCGTCGGTGCCAGCCGCCTCCAGAACATCTCCAGCATCTTGAACGTTCCGGTTTCCTTCTTCTTCGAAGATGCGCCCGGCGACCAATCCTCCGGCCTGTCCGGTATGGCGGAAGCCTCCAGCTCCAACTACGTGGTCGACTTTCTTTCGTCGTCCGAAGGGCTTCAACTCAACCGCGCCTTCGTGAAGATTACCGATCCCAAGGTTCGCCGCAAAGTCGTCGAACTGGTGAAGGCACTCGCCGCCGAAGCCGACAGCGAATAATCGCCACTCAAAATTTGGTGCAAAAAGGAAAGCGGTCGCAACGGCCGCTTTCTGGCGTTTTTTGGGCATAATTTGCCACTTAGCCGCAGATATAAAGATATATTTATGTCCTTCTACGCTTGTTTTTCCCGTGCGAACTGAGTACCTACTACGCAGCTTTTGTTCTTTGAGGGGAATCCCGAAATGCGCGCCAATTACCTCTTTACCAGCGAGTCAGTTGCCGAAGGTCACCCGGACAAGGTGTGTGACCGGATCTCCGACGAGATCGTGGATCTGGTGTACCGCGAAGCCGCCAAGACCGGCGTCAACCCCTGGGGCGTGCGCATTGCCTGCGAGACACTGGCAACCACCAACCGCGTCGTGATCGCCGGCGAAGTGCGCCTGCCTCCAAGCCTGATGAAGAAGGACAAGAACGGCAACGACGTCATCAACCCTTCAAAGTTCAAGGCCGCTGCCCGCCGCGCCATCAAGGACATCGGCTACGAGCAGGACGGCTTCCACTGGAAGACGGCGAAGATCGACGTGCTCCTGCACTCACAGTCCGCCGACATTGCCCAGGGCGTCGACAATGCCGCCGACCAGCAGGGTGACGAAGGTGCCGGCGACCAGGGCATCATGTTCGGCTACGCCTGCAAGGAAACGCCGGACCTCATGCCGGCGCCGATCTACTACTCCCACAAGATCCTGCAGTTGCTTGCCACGGCTCGCAAGAAGGGCGACGGCGACGTCGCAAAACTTGGTCCCGATGCGAAGAGCCAGGTGACGGTGCGCTACGTCAACGGCAAGCCCGCCGAAGTCACGTCGATCGTTCTCTCCACCCAGCATCTCGACGAAAGCTGGGATTCGAAGAAGGTTCGCGCCGTCGTCGAGCCCTATATCCGCGAAGCTCTCGGCGATCTGCCGATTGCCGACGATTGCGTGTGGTATATCAATCCGACCGGCAAGTTCGTGATCGGCGGCCCTGATGGCGACGCTGGCCTCACCCGCCGCAAGATCATCGTCGACACCTACGGCGGCGCTGCTCCCCACGGCGGCGGTGCGTTCTCCGGCAAGGACACGACCAAGGTCGACCGCTCGGCTGCCTATGCCGCCCGCTACCTCGCGAAGAACGTTGTTGCTGCTGGTCTTGCCGACCGCTGCACGATCCAGCTTTCCTATGCGATCGGCGTCGCACAGCCGCTGTCGATCTATGTCGACCTGCACGGCACCGGCAAGGGCGTGACGGAAGACCAGGTCGAAGCCGCGATCCGCAAGAACATGGATCTGTCGCCGACCGGCATCCGCCGTCACCTCGACCTCAACAAGCCGATCTACGCCAAGACCTCGGCCTACGGCCACTTCGGCCGCAAGGCTGGCCGCGACGGCTCGTTCTCCTGGGAGCGCACCGACCTTGTCAAGGCGCTCAAGGAAGCCGTCAAGGTCAAGGAAGCAGCATGACCGACATGGAACGCCGCGGACGCGCGACCGAAGCCTTCTTCGGTCGTCGCAAGGGAAAGGCTCTGCGCGAGCATCAGGCAGAGCGACTGAACACCCTGCTTCCGGCGTTCCTCATCGATCTTTCAGCGGCTCCGCCCGAGCCGCTGAAAACCCTCTTTCCGGTGCCGACAGACAGGCTGCGCCTGGAAATCGGCTTCGGCGGCGGCGAGCATCTGATCCATCGCGCCGTGGAAATGCCGTCCACCGGCTTTATCGGTGTCGAGCCTTTCATCAATTCCATGCAGAAGCTGCTGACGAGCGTCGACAAGGCGAGCGCTAGGAACGTCCGCGTCTACGACGACGATGCGACGCAATTGCTGGACTGGCTGCCCGATGCCTCGATCGACCATATCGATCTGCTTTACCCGGATCCGTGGCCGAAGCGGAAGCACTGGAAGCGCCGCTTCGTCTCGAAGACCAATCTCGACCGCTTCCACCGCGTATTGAAGCCGGGCGGGCTGTTCTGCTTCGCATCCGATATCGACACTTACATCAACTGGACGCTGCTCAAGTGCCGCGACCACGGCGGCTTCGAATGGCTGGCCCAGAATGCTGCGGATTGGCTGACGCCTTACGAGGGTTGGCCGAGCACACGCTACGAGGCCAAGGCACGGCGCGAAGGCAGATCTTCCGCCTATCTGACATTCAAGCGCGTCTGAGCCTGCGTTAGTGCAGGCTCACCGTTTTCAGTTCATCCTCGGCAGCCTTGAAGAAGGTGCTGGAGCGGTTGTCCGTCAACAGGATCGGCGTGCCGTCGGCGCCAAATAGCGCCCACAGGTCAACGCTCGGATCGATGTCCGGCGCTTCCGGGAAGCACTTGGCAACTTCTTCGTTGCGCATTTTGCGGATGTAGGCGACCTCGCCGTTGCCGATGCCGGCAAGTTCGGTTTTGGTCAGGTGCGAATTGGCTTCTTTCATCAACATTCCTGTACCTCCAAGAGAAGGGACCAACGGCTCAACTTGCGCCGTTGTCCTACTGTGAGACCGAAATGTTAATTTTCTTCACCATACGGCTCGGCTCCGGGCGGATGAGATCGACCGAGAGCAATCCGTTCTTGAGGCAAGCGCCCAAAACCTGCATCCCGTCGGCCAGAACGAAAGTCCGCTGGAACTGACGCGCGGCGATGCCGCGATAAAGGTAATCACGCTCGCCTTGATCGACCTGACGACCACGGATCGAAAGCTGATTTTCCTCGACCGACACGTCTAGTTCTTCTTCGCTAAACCCGGCCACGGCAAGGGTTATGCGCAACCTTTCCGGATCGCCGGAGGCGCGATCGGCGGCGACGCGCTCGATATTGTAGGGGGGGTATCCATCGCTGGCCTTGGAAAGGCGCTCAAGCGTCTTTTCCATGGCGTCAAAGCCCAAGAGCAAAGGGCTCGCGAAAGGCGTAATCCGGCTCATCGTCTTCAAGTCCTTGATTCAAGCGACCTTGCCGGACCTGAAAGACAGCATCCGGATGCCGTCAATATGGGAATTGCTGGAGGCGAGCGCAAGGCGGGGATGTCCGCACTCGTTGCCGGAAAGCCCGCAGGTCCGACCTTGACAAAGCAAGCGCTGCCTCGCATCAAAATCTGCCCGTGCCGGCTGCGCCGATTTGCGACGGGAATATAAACAAACGGTGCATGCCACGAAGCCGCGCACCACGAGGATGGAACGATCGGAATGGCAGACCCTAGAAAGATCATCATCGATACCGACCCCGGTCAGGACGACGCAGCCGCCATCATGCTGGCCTTTGGCAGCCGGGAAGAGCTCGAAGTACTTGGGATCACCACGGTCGCTGGCAATGTGCCGCTATCCTATACGAGCCGCAACGCGCGCATCGTCTGCGAACTCTGTGGCCGCACCGATACGAAGGTCTTTGCCGGCGCCGACAAGCCGATCGCGCGCAAGCTGGTGACGGCAGAACATGTGCACGGCAAGACTGGTCTCGATGGCCCTGTTCTCG
>Ga0123342_1008199_pt1 | contig 13321 bp, 6 predicted proteins | sample Turbeawhitnodule_FD_89960 | JGI IMG/M metagenome (GOLD analysis project Ga0123342, IMG submission 89960) | Root nodule microbial communities of legume samples collected from Mexico - Turtle bean Mexico white nodule | ecosystem: Host-associated > Plants > Roots > Nodule | place: Mexico: Nepantla...
AGAGAAAATGAGAGTTTACATTAGATTTCGTTGATTGAAGGAATAAAAAGGTAAGAAATGAGGAAATGAAAAATCTATTTGAATCAAATTGAAAACTGTTGTGTAAATCAAATGATAAATTGTCCTGTATCAAATCGAAAACTGCTCTCGCTGATTCAAAAAGAAAAACAACAAATAGAAAATTAAATTCAAAACTGTCTACAAAATAACCAAAAATAGTTATTTAGGAGAATTCTCTTTATATTTAACTGTTCTTTTAAAAAAATATATATATAAAAAAAACAGTTACAAAATAATAAAAATAAGAATAAAATAGAAATAAAATAAAATATTAATATATTAAATATTAATAAAATGTAAGAGATTTTGAAAATAAATCAAACCGCTCATCCACCCCTCTTCTAATTCATAATTGTTCCTCCACAACTCTTTCAATTCAAAACCACTCTTCCACCTCTCTTTCAATTCAAAACCGCCTCCACTACGTATACCAAATATTGTAGAAAAAAAAATGACACAATGACCATAATACAATAATAAAATTAAATATTAATATAAGGATAAAATGGGAAAAAAAATGAAGAGTAGTTAAGAGGAGAATCCCCTTTATATATAGGTATAGATTTATTTTAATTGTTATATTATTTATAATATTTATTTTCCATTTCATCATTGAACTTCAATACATCATGATATACAAATACAAAGTAAGGTGATATAAATAATAGGAATAATCCCTTAAGTACCTTAAAGGAAAAATCAATTATTGCCAGCATTTTACATAGAATGACATAAACTTAACCGTGCATGGATTATGGCTTCTTTTTCCTGCTGAATCTTTGAATCAAAATTGGCGTGCAATGACAAGGTTTACTCATTAGGATAAGAAAGTGAATACCCCAACTGAATAGATAGATTCCTACTCCTTAACTATGTATGACAGGTTCCATAATTGAATGCATAGATTCACTCTGTAAACTTGCCCGTGTTTATAAACATTCATCCCCACCTTCAAAAATGTTGCAAATCTAAGCACTAAAACATAAACAAATGGTCCAACTTGTGACAATATCCTTTCTTTAGAATTGTTGCAAGCCTAAAGCAAAATCCCAAACATATTGTAAAACAGTAAAACAGCAAGACTGGCCATCATGTTATAATATCTTTTTGAATGATGTAATTCAATTCAATCTTAATCATGAACACTAAAGCAAAATAATTCAATGACTGATAAAATTTACAGGAATCAATAAATCCGAATACTTTTTTTCCCTTCTCTATCATACATATTTTCGTAAATAAGAGTTCTATGTTACAAATCAAAATTGTGGTGGAGTTGAAAAGATCACATCTAGTTTCACTTAAATATTCTGATTCTCGATTAGAAAGAGCAGCTCAGCACAAATAGAATAACAAGTTGCACAACCTTGTACCCATCCCCTCTCCCTCTCCACAACCTATACAGAGTCTCACTGTCGTCTACATAAATTACTAAGATGCACAAGATAGGAACTTCACTCCCAACTAGGTTTGCAGCAATGCCCTGAACATGCAACAACTTGCAACAGATGTTCTTCCAATCAGTAAAAAATTAAGACAAATAAGTCAGGCACTAGTCACCATCCAAGCAGTTTAAGATCAAGGCAATCAATCAGTCACTCAATACTTGCTGCCTGTATGCAAGTGACAAAAGAATGAATGAAGAAATTTGGTATCTTCTAGCCCATGCCCCAATTCCTCCTGCTCTGACTGTCATTGGAGGGTTCCTTGTGCACATGTAATTATTGTGACAATTAAATAATCTATCAGTATGGAATGACATATGGAAGAGCAAAAACATCTGCTGACTCTATGCGCAGAGCTCCGGCCCATACCTGTGGTGTATCCTCAACCTCTGAAGATTGCACCACAGATTTTCTTTTGGGTGAAACATTTCTGTCAAATAGCCATTCTTGATCATCAAAATCAGACCACTGATCCACCTTGGGTACTGAATATACCTGGCCTAGGTACTTGGAGTCTGGATGGGATGGCTTTGCAGAAGCTTCAGTTACAAACTCAACTGGCACAGTATCAGTGCGGGTCTTCTTTGAAGAAACTGAAAATGACTGAGTTTCAAAAATCTCATTTTTCTTGCCTTCTTTGTTTTCTACCTTAACACCGGTGGTCACTTGTGGTCTATCTGAAGCATTTGGTATGGAAATTTGCCAAGGTTCCAATGTCCTTCCATTTTTAGTTAATGGATGAGAGGAAGACAATTTTGGAAACTTATTGGGCAAACTGTCATCAACTGTAAGAAATTTCAAAGAAATATATAACTTGTCAGTCAACAGAAAAATATTATGTACAAAATTATACACAACTTAACAGGATCACTAGGTAGAACTGAGAACAAAACTCATCATAAGTAACGCTCACCACGTGGAACTCCATTTGACTCAATATCTTTTCGTTTTTTGAGATTTTCCCCACCAACAGCATCCTCGTGGCTGTCTCTAGAAAGCTGTGCGAAACAATTTGAATCTTTAAGTTCAATTTTGTTGCTTTCTTTTAATTTATTTTGCTCTGTTGTTTTAAGTTCACTAGACTCCTTAGCTTTCTCCTCCTTTTTCTTCTCTTTATCCCTATCTTTGTTCTTCCCATGCCCTTTCTTCTCCTTCTCTTTATCTTTCCTTTTATCTCTTCTTTTATCGTCCTTTTTTTTCTTAACCTTTTCCTTTCCTTCATCTTTCTTTTCCTTAACCTTTTCCTCTTCTGTCTTTTCCGTACCTTCCTCTTTCTTTTCCTTAACCTTTTCTTTGCCTTCAACTGTTGCTTCAAAATTATTTTCAAAATACTTCCCAAGAAGTGTGGGTATTCCATCAACTCTAGGATGAAAACCTCCAGCATAATTCTGAGCTGGTGAATTTCCAATAGGTCGGACCTCAGCTTGTACTCCTCTTCCATCAATCTTAACATCAAGGCCTTTATCCTTGAGTTTTTCATTACCATCAAGCCTGGTCTCACTACCTTTAGCCACCAACCTATCAGCTGCCTCATTTTTTCCATGGTTTGCATTAGTAAAGTTATGAACCAATTGATTGGTAGCTTCTCCATCATCATTCCTAATCCTCCGGTCCAGCTCCAAGAGGAACTTTGATTCCATGTTCTTAGCCAGAGGATTTTTTTCTCTTGGCTTCTCCCCATTGTTACCAGAATACTGTTTGGTGAGTCTGTTCTCAAACAAGATACCCTTCTTATCATCAAGCTTAATTTCCTCTTGATGGAGATTACCAGCATTGAGACCCTCAGATTGTCTTGGAAAACCTTTGTCATCTGTAGTAGAACTGATTTTACTTTTATCTCTATCTTTGTTCTTATCCTTATTTTTATCTTTTTTCTTCTCTCTGCGTTTTTCCTTTTTGTCCCTCTTTTCCTTATGTTTTCCATCTCTTCCTTCTTTCTCTCTCCTCTCCTTACTTTCCCTCTTCTCTTTGTCCTTCTTATCTTTCTTATGTTTTTTCTCTTTCTGCTTCTCCTGCAAGTAATATGGTGAGAAGAGATATTAATAACAATAACAAGAGCGAAGAAAGGAGAATTTATCAAAAGTAAAAACATGCAAAGGAAAAAAAATTGGTTCTTGTCTGTTGACACTCACATACATCCTAGGAAGAAACCATGACAATAACAACAAGATCAATGTCTTCAAGATTTTAGGAGATCACTGTGATGCCTTATTAAGCAGTTCCAATTATTAGATTCACTAAACCCACCAGAAACACTTTCATTCTTAGATGCAAATGCTGGTCCTTTTGATATTTATTTTATTTCTTTTTTGGCTTTTGGCACATATTACAAATAAGATATGCTATGACAATTTTAACGGATGTTCTGCAATCTATGCCTTGTATTAAAATAAAAAGATCAGGGAAGTGCAATTGACAGGTCTTATTATAATGGCAGATAAGAAACTCCGGCAAATAAAATATAGCATATCTAGTTATATTCCCATAGATGAACCACCAAAAAACTTAAATGCTACCAAGGAAAACTGCTTGTTCATCTTCTAAGTCTCAAGAAGCAACCCATATTCAGTCTACCAAATGAGAACAAATTCTATACATAAAAACATGACTTTGTGGGTCCCACATCATATTTAATGAATCTCTTTTCATTTGGTAGTTTTCAACAAATATCAACCAATAGAAGAGACTGTTACAAAGGCTGTTAGAGAATATGTTCCTAGCACTCCTCGTTAATTTGCCCAGGATTTTTTATTTTCTAAATTATAAGTTATCCAAGAGTTTTATTATAATTGGTTATAAATGCCTTTTAGTTGTCTTACGCTACCTAGACCTTTTGAATCACTATAGTATAGAGACGTCCATTTCCTCATAGAACATATGAAATTCTAATCAGGAGTACTCTCGTGACCCTACTAAAGTTAGAAAGTAGGAGGTGTCTACCTGGAATTTGAAATGGGTTACATATGTAAGATAAAGAGTGGAAAACGCACTAACTATCTCACTTTTAAAGTAGCTAAATCCCAGTTCACTCTACAAAAGGGGTACCCTAGACTTATTAATCTACATTAGGTCTAACTAGTTCAATCTCCAATTTGATTTTGAAAGCATTGACATGATTCACAAATATGCTCTACAAGCCAACTACAACATAGTGTTGATGAAATTAATGTTACCAATGAATTGCTAATGTATGAAAATACTTATTGGGTAGAGACCACATTTCGTTTTTTTCTTTTCCAAGACCTGTTGGGTAGAGTTAATATTTTGTGTGGAGGAAGAGAAGAAAGGAGTTTCATCAAAGAAGGTGATCCTTGCAAACATTTAATATCTTTTAGTGTCACGTGAAAAACATCGATACCCTTTTTGAAGATGAAAATATCCTAAAACGACACATTTGATAGCTTGGGCTGAAAGTTCATCCAAACCTGGAGACACACCATGTGCAAAAACACACACAACCGGACTGGAGGATAAGTGTGAAACAGAGGTTGATTTGGAAACATAAAGGAATGTGGAATTTTATTGTCCAAAGAAAAATAGGGCATTCTATTAATAAGATAACAGGCAGTAAAAATGGCATCACCTAGTGATGGACAGGAACATTGGCACCAAGCTGCGAGTGTCTATATTGTCTCTCTGCTATATTATTTTGCTGAGGTGTATGAGGATAGATGGACGCGTGTAAAATGCCATGTGAGTTTAAAAGAGTGAAAGAACCAAAGAAAAAGTATTATTTGGCATTATCACCCCTTAAGATCTTGATCACTTGGCCAAATTGGTTCTTGATTTCATTAAGGAATGACACAAACATATTCAAAAGTACAAACCAACCTTTCATTGAGTAAACCCAAGTATAACGAGAATTTTCATCAATAAAAATGACAAAATAACGAAACCCAAAGGATGAAACTCAACTTAGACCTAAAATATCAAAGTGAATTATAGAAAAGACAGAGTTGCATCTTGACTCAATTCTTTTTAGAAAATAAGACCGAATATGCTTTCCTAATTGACATGACTCACATTCTAAGACTGGGAATTTGCTAAGTTCGAGAATCATCCTTTTCATTTTGATAAATGTGGATGACCCAAGTGATCATGTAGAAGCTTAGGAGATGAGTGAAAGGTTGTGTTTGGCTGTCAGGCTTCAAATTAAGATATTCTTGATATTCTTCATTAGAAAAATGTGGTTCAACCTTATTAGATTGAAAGATGTTTGTTGTCTGGTTAGAAAAACAATGTGAGGAGAAGCATTTATTTTTTAGTGTGGTCTCTTACACAAGAAACATTGGGGACGTTTGTATCAACTTTGAGTAAAAGAAGACATTGAAAGACGAATTCAACAATCAGAATTCCAACAAAAATCTACACTCCACAGCCAGTTCCAACTATAAAAGGCAGCAAACAGTGGTGAAGAAAAAGTATGAGAGAGAGAAGGGGAGAGGAGTCTCTCAACCAAAGCTGAAACCGTAGAAACAAGGGTTGAATGGAAACAAGGACTAGGACGTTCGGCGAGTGTTGTGAAGAAGACACGGAGTTCTTTCCATGACAAAAAGGTGGCTAGCAGCAGATGGTGATGGCCGACTAACGATGGCTGACGGGCGACTGACGATGGTCAACGACAGCTGATGGTAGCGCGAAGGATAGTGACAGCAGCGGATAGCGGTGGACAACTGCAAAACTAGTAGAACGAGCCCCACTCTTATACCAAGACTTAAAATATGATAAAAAAAAACTTAAGAAATTGATCATCTCTTAGAAAATTAAATCAGGAATATCTAGATAATTAATGCTGATACATAAACAACTCATAGGTACAACGTATAGCAATTTTCCAATACAACTGCTAATTACCTATTAATACCTATTCTAACAAATATAATACATTATAAAGCTTAGTAAAACAAGAAACTAAATGAAACCATTGAAATGTAATCATTTAAATAAGGAATGCATTGCATTTGTAAAGTGAGGTTTGCATTGGTCATATCTCTAATCTATATGAGATCTCCAAAACACACCCTCATATCAAGGACTAGATGTCTCGAGCATAAAACTAGATATTTGTGGGTGGTCTAAAAGCAGCTCGCTGAGCCCAAAAGCCTTGACAGGATAGACTCTGATACTATCTTAGAAAGTAGACTTTTAGCCTAACTCAACCTCATAAAATTGACTTGTAAGATGAGATTTGTAGCCACTTGTATACTATAATTTGGTCATATATTTAATCGATGTGAAATCTCACAAACAATCAATTTTATCACCAAAACTTATATCAGCACTAAATGGATATTGAAAAGGCTCTCTAACCAAAATGGGGACAAAGCCTCATAGGTTTGACCTATGTAAAGGAGGAGAAACTTGCAATTCTCTGAACATACAAATAGTGAACCACTTAAACCACCATCCCATACCAAAATCCATACAAATGTCCCCCATAATGTACAGATACCAACTTGAAAAACTGCACATTATATTCCCTGTATTTTTCTCAACTTTATTTCACAACCTTCCTCTATGGTAGGGAGGTCAGTTGAGGTTTCAATAACAGATGGAAGGAATTACTGAAAATAATTCTCTTGCTAATTTGCAGTAACTAAAGGAAAGTATTATTTTAAATTTAACTTCTCTACAGTACAAATAATCTAAAGCCAGTATTCATTCAAGGAATACAAATCCTTATTCAGTATCTAAAATTATTATAAAGATTATTCTTTTGATTTAAAAGAAAAACAATCCTAGAATACAGTTTTCTAGAGGCACTCCAAATCAAAAACTTGCACACAGATGGAACTCCAATTAAACTATAAGTTGCAATATCCAATTCAAATTAAGTAGTTCAAGTCAGTTCCTATCATGAAATACACCAAAGACTTAGGAGAAACAGCAACTGATCTTGTTGCTCCCAGGCTAGGTATTGCAGATTGACATTACCAGTTGTAACTACCATACAATAACTGAAAAACTTAGAAGCAAATGATACCAATCCCTATAGCAACTCTAAGTGTAGCTATGACAATTGAAACTGACAGTCAGGCGCAACTGTGTAAAACTCGAAATACAGGAAAAAATAACAATGTAAAGAAGAATACCTATCATTTAATACCTTATAGGATTAATCATACTTAAAACAACTAAGTAAATCCCCTGCATAAGTTACTCCCTTAAATGAATCATCCAATGCAATAAATCTAGCTGATCTACATAGCTTCAGCCTCCATCCTCAAACTCGTCATCAAAAAATGGTTTTTCTATATTATTTTCAATTTTACCTCAAAAATTTCAAATCCCGGCTTATGGGAAAGCTCAGCTACCTATGGGAGATGCTACTACCAACAGAATCCAATAAAAAGTAGAAACAAATAAAAAGAGAATTAAGGCCACTAGCCATAGTCTCACCAGATAATCAGAAACCATTGGGTAGGTGGAAGTCCAGTCCAGCAAGAAAACAGAGGCATGAGGGGAGGGGAACAGAAGTTAAAACATGACAAGAAGAATGATATGTTTACATTTGAAATTAATGGAGAAAATTGATTGGCATTATTGTCAAGCAAATTGAGAATTCAAAGCAGATACTTGACAAAAACATTAACTAACATTCCTTTCAAGCATAAGAATAAACCTGAAGTTACTGGCATCCATAACATATATGATGATTTCACAGGAAAATCATAGTTGGCCCTAAATTTGAAGTACCTTTTTAATCTAATCAAGGTAAACAAAGCATGAACTAAGGGGCACATAAATTGAGGTAACAAAGAATGTATGCAAGAACAATATACAAATAAATCTCCAACCTTGATCACATCATTATAGCAACCTCTTGCTTTGCCACAAAATAAACTTGGCCCTTTTTACATGTTTGAGGAAAGAAATGTAGCACAATTTCACCAATATGATGTGATTACAAAACAAAATTTTCAGTTATTGACTTATAGCAGATAATCTACCACCATTCAATAAAGGGTTCACGGATGATTATTAAATCAGTTAAAATTCGCAGAGAGAGAAAAGACAATAAAAAATCTGAAAGTATTACATATTTTCAAGGTCATCTATGACTGACAAGATCAAGGAAATTCAAAGATGTTGGTTTCAAAAAAATCAGCAAGTATTACAAAGTACATTAGAGGAATCTTCAAAACACAAATATATATGAACAATCTCCACCAATACTATCTCTTTTGCTACAATACCTAAGGTGTCAAGTAACAACATCAAATCCAAAGTTAATTATTACATTTAATTATTCAATATTATTCCCTGGCAATGTTTTCTCCAACAAATCAAGTAAAAAATCCATAGACTCAACATTCTAACCTGGAACGAAATCTTTATGGCTTAGTATAAAACAAATATATAAAATTGTCAAGGACATGAATTGGAAGAATGACAACAATAAGAATTGGGTGAAGTCTGTCACTTTATCTAAAAATGGACGTGTAACAATGCACTTTGAATGAATGGATGTCAATTGAATTTACCTTTCTTAACAAATCCACTCCATCTGTTCTAGCCTTCTTTATATATCCTGGTGGTGGAAATGAAAAACAGCGCGACATTGCATAAAAGCCTAATGTAAAATTCTAGGTGTGAGACTGCTAGAATCCAGTAACACTGTTCCAGGGAGGGAACAAACCAGCAACTATGCTCATGCACCATGTCACCACATTCATTTCAAGTTTTAAAATTTCTCCATGAACCTTCACTAAAACATTCACTTAGAGCAACCAAACCAACTAAATATTTGCTTCAACTGCTTCAAAACCGAATAAATTGTCTGAAATCCAATACTCTACTCTTGTGAGCCACCATACCACCAAAGACAACAGAAAACACCAATGAAGAACAGATGACTTTGCACTTGATCACTCATTCACAATTACTAATAGTAGATAATGCTCAAAAAAGCAATGTTAACATCTTTAGTAGTCTGTCTCTAAATACAAATGCTTCTTAAAGAGTCCCCACACACAAATGCTCAACAGTACAATATGACCTCCTGACGAGATGAGAGTTCATGCCCATTTCACGCAACCGGTGAACCCTAATCACTCGGGAAGCTTAGGGCCCCAGTTACGATCCAATGAAACCCTAAAAAATAAACCCACATACCCAACGAAATACCTCACCAAAGAAAACCTAATCCAAATCCCAAAACCTCTTTTTGATTTGAAAACACAAAATCAGAGGAATGAGAGGCAATACAGAGAATCAAACACTTGGGAATAATGGGTATAGATCAAGAAGGAAAGAACTCCGATTCGAAGGCAACAAAACTGAAATTGAGAAAGGAGAGTCTAAGTGAAAATTGTTAGATTCTGGGTTCTCCTTGTTTACCAAATGTTTCTTTCCTTGTTGTTCTCTGATTTATGGATTGTGTTTGTTTGTGTTTCTGTGCTCAGACTTGTATTCTATATTTCTGTGCTTGAGTTGTATTCCATATTTATTCCTTATTCATGGCTAGTGTTATGGTTATTTCTTTTATTTTTATTTTTATTTTTTTAATATTATCCATAAGACTCGAATAAATCATATTCTTATAACAAAAACTCAAATAAATCATACTCTTATAACAAAAAATCAAATTAATAATTACATATAATAAGTTGTGAACAATAAATTTGATATTGTCTTTCTTAAATCATTATTGTTTTATCATAAAACATTAATTTGAAAAATATTTGCAAATAATTTCATTTTATGATTATAGATGGAAAAAAATATTACTAACAAAATATTTAATATATTGTATAACGATTATTTTATATCTTAAATTGTGTATAATTATTTTACATGACTTTTAAATTGTGTAAGAAAAATAAAAAGAGAATGGTACTAATTATTTTCTTAATTATGTATAACTTTTTAATGTTACAGTGAATAATTCTAAAATAAAAATATATTTGATGTTCTTATTCTTTTTTGTTTTTGGAAATAAAATTATTATTTCTGATTATTGAAAAATAAATCAGATTACAATAATTAAACATTATAATATTAAAAAGTAATATACAGAGAATAAATTATAAGGGTATAAGTAGATTGTAAAACATTGATGTTAATTTACATAATATTTTATCCAATTATTTCAAGATTTTGTTTCGTATATTTGAGTTATTTTTTCAAATTGTATCCATTAAGTAAATTTTTTTAAAAAAATTGTTTCTTTGTGAGTTTTTTTTATCATTCTTACATGTATTGTTCTTGCATAACTTTTTTATAATAATTCTACACAGAAATTCAACTTGTATGATTGTACGGTGGTTAATTAATGTCATTTGCTAACACGTTTTTAGTGTTTTTATATTGATAAATTAGTTTATAAAATGTAACATGCAAGCAAATTTTGAATATGTAAAACAAGCTCTTAAAAGTTAATTATTTACTGCATTTATATTAAAAAAGTTATTAATAATTTATTACTTATAATATTTTTTATGATAAATATTTAAAAATTATCAAATTCTATGTAACATGAATAAGTTAAACTAATTTATATATATATATATGATGTAAACGGAAATTAAATAATGGAAAAAGACTGTTTGGAAAAAAAAGTAGGAAGAGACTTTTTTTCTTATAGAATTTACATGAAAAAGAATTTCCTCATATTTTTTAATTTATTAAAAATCTAAACATGATTATAACATGATTCTTTTAAAAGTACAAAATATTATTTTTCATAAGATATATATGTATTTAATTTTAATATAGTTCATTTTGAAAATAAGTGTCATCTTTACAAATTTATGAAAATGCATGAAAAATGTTTTTGTTCTGATTTCTACTGGGCAATGCCAAGTGGTACCACCCCAGCCAGTCACCACTTCTGTGTGTCACAAAAGTGTTCAACTTCAAATGAAACACTGTTTATAAAATATTTAAATTTAATTTAGTAATAAAGTGTCACATTATAAATTTATGTTTTAGTGGCTGAGGGATGAAGTTTTTTTTCTCAGATTTTCCTTTTCTTAATTATCTAAATAAATCATTTCCAAGATATTTTTTCCCTGGTTACAGCCTCAACAGCAAGAATAAAAACAGAAAAAATGTCAAATTTTGATCTTTCTTTTTTAAATAAAATAGAAAATAAATAAATTTTACAAAACAATCTAATCATTTAATAAAAAAACAATTTAAAAACATATATAAAATTTATAATTGTTAAAATATCTTTTTAAAAAGATTAAGTGTTATTCTTAGTGAATACTGATATTTAATTTGAATTTATTAGTATTATTAAAAAATAATGTAAAATATAATTATGAGTAGTAATAATTATTTATTATTTTAAAATTATGTTAACATAAAATAATAAAATATTTCATGTTTGTTGTTAAATATAAAATTTGAAATTTTGATTTAAATTATTATATAATAAATTAAAAAATAGGTAATTTAATTTAAATCATACTTACTCTTTTAAATATTAATAATTCATATCAGTAATTTAAAATGTATGTGAATAAGAAGATTAGGATGTTTTTATTTGTAATTTAAAAATAGATATTTATCTTTTTTATACTTCAGATACATCAATATTGATATTTTCTATTGTATTTAAATATTTTTTTGTCTTTTCTATAAATGATACTAATTTTTGTGCTTTTAATGATATGAATTTACATTTCTTATCTTACTTGCAAAAAGTTAATTTTTTTATAAAAATACTTTGTCTTTTATATTTAAAATGTTAATTTTTTTATTTTAATTAATATAATAATTTTAAATAAAAGAAGGGAAGAGAGTATACTTTACTAAAATTATAAATGAGATGTGTCCATAAGAACAAAAGTGAACATTTAAAAAGTAAAATGAAGTAAATTTCACTCTGTTAATTATAATGTAAATGTGTATTTTTAACATAAATACAATTTAGCATAACCTGGAAAATAGTAAAACCCAATTTAAATGCATCGTTGTAATATTATAATAATAATAATAATATAAAAATAATTATTAATTAAAAGTAATTTTAGAAAAAAAAGTAATTAGTTACTAAAATTAATTAAAAATTATATATTATTTTATAAATTACCAAATTACTTATCTAAATAATTTCTATTATTAATAAAAATTTAGATACTAATAAGTTAGTTAAATAATAATTTAGAAATTAATTTATAATTTTTATCTAATATTAAAAGTTACTTTAAATATCAATAATTTTTTAAATTTATAAAATAATATTCAATTTAGTCAATAACTGATAATTTTTTTTTCTCTTAACTTAAATTTTATTTAATAATTTTGTTGTAGTGTAATAATAAAATATTCTTAGTGAAAATTTGGAGTTTTTAACCATGATGGGATTATTTTTTTTTGTTTTTACCAAAATGGTGTCCGTTTAAAAAAATTACAAATTTAGGCAAGTCGAGTAATTCGACACGACTTCATATACACAAATCGTCCCAATTAGACATGATTCTGCCATGTCATATTGAAGTCGTGCCAAGTTGGCACGACTTCTGCCACGTCATTTTTTTTTTAAAGTAGACCAATAATCCTAATTTCGAACTGGATTAAATTGGACTTCATAAGCCTTTAAAATATTGTGCAGACTATATTATTTGTCTACTTACACGGGACCAAATTTCTTACCTGACCCCATCATGCGTCGACATCAATCAGGAAGACCTAACACTCAACGCAATTGTAACGAAATGGATTATTCAATTCCAAATAAGCCAAAAAAATGTTCATATTGTAGAACGGAAGGTCACAATAGAAGCAATTGTCCGCACAGACAAGCTTAATAATAAAATTCAATTCAAGTTTGATTATTAATTTCCTCATTTTCTTTATCTATGTAT
>Ga0123342_1008200_pt1 | contig 13320 bp, 11 predicted proteins | sample Turbeawhitnodule_FD_89960 | JGI IMG/M metagenome (GOLD analysis project Ga0123342, IMG submission 89960) | Root nodule microbial communities of legume samples collected from Mexico - Turtle bean Mexico white nodule | ecosystem: Host-associated > Plants > Roots > Nodule | place: Mexico: Nepantla...
GCTTGATCTTCTCTTTGACTTCTTTTAATTTGTGAGAAGACTAGAAGGAAGAACTTCAAATGTGTAGGTGAAAATCCTCTTCCTTCATTAATAAAATCCTCTCCTAGTGGATATCCATCACTTTTGCATTGGTTTAGGGGGCTTAGAGAGGTTCGTGAGTAAGCATAGTGGTACGAGAGTGAGTTTGGTAGTTCATCTTTGATCTCAGGTTAGCTTTCTATGAGTTTAGTTTCTAGTCTAACTGATTATCATTGAAAAACAATGCACAACATAATCAATTATGTTGTTAAAAATAGTGGATTATCGATTATGCTCGTGACATAATTGATTATCTATAATTTTTATAGGAGCATAATCGATTATGGGGTCTGTGTAAGTCTTGGATTTATAACTACAAGCAAAGTCGATTATGCCTATTAAATCTTTGGATAATCGATTATGTGGTATTTGTAAGACAAATGATTATTGGTTATATTTATAATTTTTCTAGATTTTGGATTTTTTTTAAAATCAAATGTGTATTGTTTTCACGCACAAATTCATCTTCCTCAGAGTTGCATTGTGTTGTTATGCTTTTCTTCCTCCTAGTTCAATTTGATTTTGTTCTATTAGGAGAAATTCAATAATTATATATTAGTAATTTAATTATCCTGTTAAGTTGTTTATGTAATTGTACATTTGATGGAAAATATTTGATGAAATATAACAATTTATTTTATCCGACATGAATTTAAATTATAGATGTGAATATATTTTTAAAAAATATTATTATTAATAAAAATATTTTTTGTCTTTTTCATGAAAATTAATTATATATTTTATTTTAAAATAGAGATTTCAAGAGAGTAATGGAATTTATATTATATTATTTAAAATTAATTTAACAAATTAAATATATTTATTATTCAGAATCCATTTCAATGAGTTTTTGAGAGTGTTAATTAAAATCCATTTTAAATATAGACTAAATTAATGTAATTATTGTTTTTTATTGATCAGTAGAAATTTATTTACATATTAGTCATAAGACATTCAATTTTGTTTTGTGTTTTTAGATTATTCCTTTATTTTTTAGATTTTTTTTTGACAAAAGTATTTTTTGAACATTTAATTGTTTATAAAAAATAGATTTTTTTTTTATTTAAAATTAATATTTTGACATAATGGAAATAGAAAAATTGAATCTTATATTTTATTTTTCACATTTTACATAGACATAGCATAAATGTTATGAAATAGATATAGTTTATTTCTCACATTTTACATAAAATATTAATTTATAATTAAAAAATTATAAAAAGTATTGTAGTAATTAAAAAAACCAACAAAAGTTAAGCGAAGAAATTAGAAGTTTTAATAATATCTGTATATAGTTCTTATTTTTTGAACATTTAATTCTTTATTAAAAATATTTTTTTTTTATTTAAAATTAATATTTTGACAGAATGGAAATAGAAAATTTTAATCTTATATTTTATTTTTTACATTTTACATATAATGTTATGAAATAGGTATAGTTCATTTTTCACATTTTATATAAAATATTAATCTTATAATTAAAAAGATTATAAATAATATTGTAGTAATTAAAAAAAGCAAAAAAATTAAGAGAAGAAATTAGAAGTTTTAATACCTCAATCAAGTCATCTAATTACATGGATATTTGAAATTTGAATATATATACATAGTTTTATGAGTTATTGTTATTTAATTTTATGTGATTGTTAATTTTTTTGTTTATATTTTTTTTCTTTGATTAAATTATAATATTGAAAATTTGAATTTTTGTATATATTTATATATTTTTGTTATATTAGAGTAATGAAATCATAGAGTCATTTACAATAAAATGTTTATTAAAATTTATATCAGTTATTAAAATTATGTTTTAGGGTCACTGTATTGATGTAGTTTTACACCGAAACGATAATTGTATTTCGTATGTTGTATTGACACTTACCTGTAATCATGGTTCTGGATGAAAGTTAAAGATTACATGGATAACATTATGAATTCGACAAGACATTATGATGAGACAAAGATGGTACATTTTGAGTAAACGGTTGCAATTTATGACGATTTTGTTGCGACGAACATGAATTTAATTTCACAAATACAACAACAAATTAAAAAAATACTAAAGGTGCACCAGTGATGATCCTTTGTATGATTGGTTTTGGATTGAATTTGTTACGTATGGTGCATACTAGAAGCAACTCTATGAGTGAGTTACAACCACAAAAAGAGCGTCACAGACAAGAATTGATGGAGTACTTGGTTCACACTGAACAATGTCTTGATATTATTCGCATGGGACTGAAAGCCTTCCTTTAATTATGTCAACGAATACAGGGAACTGGACTTGTTAAAGATACATATTGATCAACTGTGGAAGAACAAGTTGCCAAATTTATGTACATTATTGGGCATAATGTGAAGAATCGAAGTGTGTCATTCTTTTTTCATCGGTCTAGAGAAATAGTTTTTTGTGACTTTCATAATGTTTTGAGTGCAATTTTAAGGTTGGAGGGAGAATTCTTAATTCAACCAAATGGAACGGTTGTAGAACCGCGCATCCTTAACAACATTCGATTTTACCCCTACTTTAAGGTTTGTTTATGACAACATTATTTAAAATTATATATAATGTTTTATTTATTTTGTGTTTAATTAAAGTTATGAAATTTGGTTTACATTAGGATTGTTTAGGGGTCATAGATGGGACTCATGTACGTGTTAAGGTTGCACGTGCTGATGCACCTCGTTTTTTAGGGAGAAAATATTGGTCTACCTAAAACATATTTGTAGGTTGTGATTTTGACATGAAGTTCACATATGTCCTGGCCGATTGGGAAGGAACTGCCTTCGATTCAAGGATATTGAAAGACGCTTTGGTACGAGACGGTCCTTTGGTTATTCCAAAAGTTTAGTTTTAGGGGATTGGGTGTGCAGAACAATAAATAGGTTATAGTAGTATATACTAGCGCAAGTTTCCACAATCTTTGTAGGAAAATACTATCTCAGTGATGCAAGTTTTATGTTAAAACCAAAAATAATAACACCTTATCGCGGGGTTAGATACCATTTGAAAGAATATTCGCGAAGATGGCCACAAAATGCTAAAGAGTTGTTTAATCATCGACATTCATCACTTAGAAATGTAATTGAGAGAACTTTTGGGGTGATGAAAAGATGTTTTCCAATTATAGCCAGTGGGACTGAGCCACATTATGATGTCAATACTATGAAAAAAGTTGTTTTAGCTTGTTGTATTATGCATAACTTTCTTCGCGGGGTCGACAATGATGAGTCTCTAATTGAAGAAGTAGATCAGGAATTGTTGCAAGAAGATGTACAACCAATCCCTTCTCATGCCCGTGAGGATGATTATAGGCTAGGTTGTCAGGGACTATAGCAAACGAAATGTGACAAGATTGTGTAAACAATTAATTTGATGAAATAATATTTTTTTATCTTTTGTTCCAATGTTTGTCATCCTAACTTTGTTTAAGTTAATTAGATGGATCACAACAAGAATGTTGCTCCAGATTCATCAGGTGGTTATCGAGAGTTCACTAAGTGGACGACGGAGATGGACCTAATTCTTCTAAATGCAATTATTGAAGAGGTACATCGAGGATCCAAAATTGACGGTAGGTGGACGACTCAGGGATATACTAACATTGTTATGACTCTACACAAGGCTGGATTATAAGTTATTAAGAAAAACCATGTCAAAAATTGTCAAAAGAGCCTCAAGGACTGGTGGAGGGAAGTACACGATTTTTTTGGTGGATTGAGTGGTTTCGCATGGAACCAAAACACCAAACATTTTGAAGCGGAGGAAGAAGTTTGGAATGACTTGATTAAGGTACCATGATAACTATTTTTTAGAACAAATACATCTGACTGCACCTTGTATCGTACTAATATGTCACATCTATGTAGGCGAAACCATCTGCGCGAAATGGCGTGTCAATCCCATTCGCCATTATAACCTCATGGAGGAGTTGTGGTCTAATGACAGAGCCAACGAGAGTCGAGTTAGAACAACCCACAACATCAATTCACCTCCTGACATATGTAATTTCAGTGTCAACCTTGACGACAATAATATGAATTATATCCCCGAGCAACCCAACTTTGAAGAGGCAGATGACTACGTCCCACGGTCACCTGCTCCTCATATTGAATCAAGTGACACTCATTCTGACACTCCCTCAAACACTCCTTCTATGCCTTTTGTGGGCTTTACGGGCACATCCTCATCTCGAGGATAAAAAAGAAAAGGTCCTACCATGGACGTAATTGATGAATTTGCTTTGTTGAATATAAATCTTCAACAATGTGTTTCGTCAATGAAAGATGAAAATCAAAATGCCTCAGAGTTGGTTGACATTGCTCATGCACAAGCAACCACAACACAAGATATAGCTATGAAAATTAGATGAAGAAATGTCTTATATGCTGAGCATGTACACCATCATTGTCGCCATGCATCGTCCAATTCTCTGAGTCTGATATTTGGGAAATGCTAGTGGAGCTTATCATCCAGGATGAACAGGTCATGGATCAATGCTACGAGTTTTTATGTGAGCATTCAAGAAGAGTTAAGCAACTATTTGAGATGTCATATGAGCGTCGCATGACAAAGTTGTTTGCATTTATTACTAGGCATTGATTTCATATCTCTGCGTCCGCATTACCTTCATGTCTTTCACTTACATGTTGTTCTTTTATTTCATTTGACTTGTTGTGTAATTTGTTTGTGTATGTTTGTTATTAGAGAATTATGATAAGAACTTTTAGTATTCTAGTTGAGGACTTGTAGTATTGTCTTTTCATTGGTAATGTAATATTTTGTTTATGAAGTTGTACTATTGTGTTTGACAATTTCTACTATTATGTTTATGATATTTTTCATAACTTTCATTTACTTAAAATTGAGTTTCATATTTGATGTCATAAACATTTTTTTTATACAAGGTTATAATTGCATTATACATGACATCATCATCCCAGAAACACCACAGAACCCGTAAGGGTAAAGCTCCAATAGAAGATCATGTCGTTCCTCGTACTCAAGGAATGGGGATTGAACAAGTTCTTGATTATTCAAGATACTTTAGTACAAAACGTCAAATGATGGTGTTTGAAAAGATGTTTCATGGAAGACCAGTCTTATCACCAAAAATTATGCATTCTCCATTTTATGCTGCACCAGGGTTTCAATTCCAAAACCTTATGAATTTCCAAGGTTTACAACCTTTTCTTGGAATAAAACTTCCATATTATGAGGACTTGGTCAGAGTATTTTATACAAATCTAAATATCACACTTATTGGTGACCATGCTATTAAGATATGCGGAAAGCGAATACACATTAATCAAATGGATTGGATGAACATTAAAAATCTCAAGTATGACGGTGTTAAGTTAACCCCTAGGACGATCCTTGAGGAAGTAAATTTTGATCGAGCACTAGTATTATCATCCATGATTCTTGAACATGTTCAAGGTCAAAATGTTGGTAGTCTGAAAATGAATGACCGACTATTACATTACACATGGGTGCACATGTTGTTCCCTCGTGGGAGCAACTTCACACAACTATTGAATGAAGATATTTTCATGTTGTGGTGCATAAAAAATAATATAATGATTAATTGGCCTCATTACATCATGCAACACATGATGAAATGTCGGGATAACAACATGTCTCTGCCGTATGCAATTTTGATAACACGAATCTTGAAGGTGTATGGTTTCGACTTGTCAAATGAGGTAGCAATAATGCTAGGATGGAATCATTAGTTTCGAAAAAAAAAGTATGACAAAATTAAATATATTCCAGGTCAATGGTGTGTGGCAGCTTGGTAGGCCTGACCAGGCAAATGAAGAAAATGATGAAGACCTTTAATCGGAAGAAGACGATGTTAAAGGTGCTCAACCTGAGCCCGTAATCTCCAATTAAACCGAATTATTAACCCAAATTTGGGCGGGGATGCAAGATATACAACAAAGTATGAGGAACGTTAATACCCGTTTTGACAGGGTTGATCAAAGGATGTAGCGAATTGATGATACTATGAATGACATTCAACGTCATCAAGGCCATTGATTGTCTTATTGTCATTCTTATTTTTATTTCTATTTTTCATGTTGAACATTGTTATTGTTATTCTTATTGTTATTTTTCACCTTGAACATTGAGAAATTGCTATTTAATATTAATCTTTTATGATAGTTTTCATGGTAGTTATTTAGAGAATGATATTGTTTTCAATGCAACTTCTTTAACATTTGATTTCTATTATGATTAATTATAAATTTAGGGTCCATTACCTAAATTGGAGAATCAAGAGCATTGATTAGGTGACCTTCAATGTCTGCGCATGACACCACATCGTCCTCTAATTGTACTGGTTGTGGTGTGAAAACACGTGGTACTTTTACCCATGTTGTTGAGAGCACAAGTGCCTTCGTTGTTCATATTTGTGATTGCGGACAATTTGTTGTTTTGAGAACATCAACAACTGAAAAAAATGTCGGAAACGATTTTGGGGTTGTCCCAACTACAAGCTAAATTTTATTCAATTAGGTTTGATGCAAACTTAAGAATGTTGTTTTAAACTTATTCAGTGTTAAATTTTATTCTCTTCTTCAAAACAGATTAGAAGTGACATTGTTCTAGGCTGTAATTTTTTCAAATGGTGCATTGAAGATGTTGCCGATGAAAGAGATGCAATCATTGTCGGACAACAGAATAAGATATGCCTTCTAGAAACACGTTTGAAGGTTTCCATAAGAAGGATTAAAATGTTATTAGTGAGAATGTGTTTTCTTTTTCTAATTAACATTATTATGTTATTAAGTTTTACACAATTTCAAAATTATGAACAAATTAACATGTTTTTATTTCTCTTCACATCTTTATATATTTTTGCGACTACTTAATGTTCATCATATGTTCTAATTACACATTTATTTTTTAAAATATATTAATTTTATTAATAATAATAATGAAAATCATGATTAATAATAATTTATATTGTTCCTGCTAGGGAGATGGGACCTAGAGAACTATTGAAGTCTTCTCCTCCTTCCTTCGGTCGGTCAGGTAACTGGGTGATGAGCTGGGATTCTTCTCGTCCTCCTGCTTATCCTTCGGTACTCGGCACTCATCCTTCGGGCAAATCACCGGATGGTGGGGGTACCTGCGAAGGCACTCCGACGCTCAAGTCAGTAAAGCGGGTGGTCAGCTCTCAGGTAGGTGAACAGTAATAAATGACATACCTTTCTCCTTGGAATGCGTGCTATTTATATTATTCTAATGGGCCTACCTTGCTGGACCCGTTTATCGAGGTGGATACCGCTTAGGGTTGCATTACCTAATTCTTAATGATTGATTAACTTCACTGATCTTGGTTTGAGCGTTAACTGTAATAGGGGTCGGCCGTCGGCCAAATCATCATGGCATGTGTCGGCCATCGGCCATATTCCAGTGGTCTCGGTCGTCTCGGCCAAGTCTTCTAAGGTCTCGGCCGAGCCAGGTCTTGGCCCCTCGGCCTCTCGGCCAAGTCTTCTAAGATCTCGGTCAGGTTCCCCTGGTCTCGGTCAGGTGACTCGGCCTCGAACAGCCAGGTGGGCCTCGGCCTCGTCCATACCGATACATATAACATAACATAAAGAATCATTAATAATAGTAAAATTATCTAAAAATATTAATTTAACTAGCAAAATTAATTTCAATTAATAAAATTTATAATTATATTTAAAATTTAAAATTTATTTAATTATTTATTTGAATTTTACATTATTTTTTTATTTATAATTGAAACTTTCAATTATTTTAATTAATTAAAATATACAAAAAATTAATATTTATTTTTTATCTTTTTATATACAAGAATAAACTTATACTTGATATATATAATATAATACAAATTAAATAATATAATAAAAATTATTTTAATTAATTAAAATATCTTTTAAATTTGTAATCTTACGATTTACACAATTAAATAAAAAATTAAAATACTCTTACAATTATCACCTCATTCAGATATTTTAATAAATTTTTCTCATACATTCATCTTTAACACTTTCTTCTCAAGTCCGATTTCCCATACCCTCAACTTCACTCCAATCCCAAAAAAAAATCATCAATGAGTCGAAATGTTTTACCATACACGCAACGCTCCGTACTTTTGCGGATGTAAATCTTACATTTATTGTAAAGAGCATATTACGTTTATTAAAATTAATGATACATTAATGCGCCCTGCTTGTTCATTGACGTACGAATGCATCTAATATTTATAGCAGACGCAATACATTCAACAACCTCATTTATACTTTAATTACAATCTTAGTGTTAATTTTTATCAATTAAGTTTTTGGTTTTAAAATTTGGAATAACTTTTTTAATCGCTCAAATTGATTTTGTATTTTAGTCTCTCTAATTTAAAAAAAAAAAACAATCATACTAATTTGTTTAGACTGAAAGATAAGTGAAACAAATATTTTATTCCACACAGAAAGAAAGAAAGAGATGACATGGGTCCACATTATGACATTATTGTTCTTTTTAATCAATTTAGTTAATGCCATGTGAGTGTAGAAATGAAAGTTTTAGAAAAATGAAGACTCACCCCTGTTTTTATTTATTTTGTAGATCGAGATCATGTGCTTGGTGAAAGAAATGGCATTTAGCAGCGAGTTTACCTATTATTTTTCAAAAGACAATGCAGGACTAGATTCACGAGATTCATCTCCAGCAAATAGGGGACCCAAGCTTAAGTTTTGACTAATATATTTGCCAATACTTTGTTTTGATCGATCATACATAGATAATGTTTGAAGTATAAGTAGTTTGAAGTATAAGTACAACAGAGTATTAGTATACGTATAAATATTTCGACTTTAACTTTTGAGATAATATTATTAGGATTAATAATCATATTTGAGTTATTGTTTACTTTAGAATTTGAAATTCCGTCATGATTTTGTTTTCAAAAAGTGTCTCAAAGGGTTAAAGAATAGATGTCAATTTAAATTTTTCTTAGTCTCAATTTTTAAGTGATGTGAGACTATTGGACATACTATAACACGTTTCTCAGTTGAATACTAAGGAAACAAATTGTTTTCAGAATCACTTTTTCATCCTTATAAACGATGTCAATATTAACACCTTAAGTAATTTGAAATGACATTACTAAGATTACTAGGATCAATCACCGCTTATGATGTGTTGTCAGTTTTAATTCAGAATTTAGTCATTGTTTTATCCTTAAAAGAAGAATGAAAAAATTAAGAAAAAATAAATAAATTTCCTTTAACCTCTCCTTTTAAATAATGTTATACTATTCAACACACCTACAAATAATAAAGTTGATAAAATATGATTTGACATAAAATAGGGATATATAAGTTACTGTTTATTTTCCACAATCGAAAGTTAAAGGACTTTTCACTCATGTGGGATAAAAGAATTTGTAGTATCTAGATCTGAATCCATTAAAATAGAAGAAAACAAGGATGACATATATATCTATTTATACCTATATATAAAGATGATTATCCTCGTAACCATTTTTTTTTTTACACATTTATTTTCCCATTTTATCCTTATACCAATATTTTATTTTATTATTTTAAAAATATATAATAAGACGTTTTTTGTCATTTTATTGCTATTTTTTACATTCTCGCCATATTTTTTATAAAAGCTTTCATGTTAGGCATCACTATGCAACTTGACATCTCAGTTAGGCTGACACCTAAATCATTTATCATTACATGAAAAAAATATTATTATTAAAAAAAATAAAAAATAAAAAATACAAAGATATGGGAAGACTAGACCAAAACTCATGTTAACAAAAATTATACATAGGTAGACACATTCTTGCCATTTTTTTTAGTATTTACTTTTATTTTTATAATTCTATCCTCTAAGAACCAAATGTATCTTCCTTAATAACTTCTCACTCCCCTCTTTATCTCCCTCTTTGGAAATTCCACTTCTCTCAATCTTAATTATGTTCCTTACACTTACTAGTTATAATATTAACATATCTCAAACCTCACTCACTTCTCTCACATCATTTTCCGTGTTTCTATTCTCACTTTTTTTCTCTTTTCTTATCCTCATTTTTTTTCTTCTATTTTTTCCATAAGACAATACAACAAAAAAACTTAAGCGTGTTTTGTTTTTTGCGTTTAAGATTTGCAACGATTTGGAGATAAATTTAAACCTATTTACATGTTTTTTGTTTTGTTTTATTTTCAAACTTATTAAATACAAAGGTGTAGAAGTCATTAATCAAGAATGATAAATAGGAGGAAACACAAAAAAAAATAAAAATATTTTATGAGTAATTATTTAAATTTTAATATTAAACATAACTATATATAAATATAAAATTAAAAAATACGATACTGAGACACAAAACTTTTATATCCACTAGTATTAATAATGTAAACACAAATTTACATTATAGACATTTCAATTAAACAACAAAGATATTTCAACATCAAAATTTGACATCTTAGACTTAATTTTATTATGAATCATTATCTCAATTAGTATTAGAGATAGAACTTGTATGATTTTTATTTTTTTTAACAAGAAAAACAAGGTTAAGTAAGAAAAATAAATATGTTAAAAATTGTATGATAAGTCCGTCTGAAAAATTAAAAAATAAGGTTAAAAAAGAGAGTCTCAAATTTGAATTAGACAAAATTCAGTTTGAACATTTTAGCATGGAAATTATATAAGCATAACCCGGGTCAATGTCCAACCATTTTTAAAATAATAAATATTTTTAGAAAAATTAAAATATCAACTTTTGAAATTGAAGAACAAGAAAAATAAATATAAAACAGAGCAATAGTGAAAATCTAATTTCTAGAGTATACTCTCAATACATTATCTCAACGATAAAAATAAAGAATAATGTTTGGTGAATATAACAATTTGCTCTCTTTCTTTTTCCCAAATTCTACTAAGTTAACACTCTCTCGTAATTTAGATATATATTTAAGAGTTCAATTTAATATTTATGACGTCTAATAAAATCTTTGAAAAGAGTTCAACACAATAAAGAAACAATATTAAATCAAAGATAATTATTGACATATGAGGAAAAATAAACTAGTTTCACCAAAATAACAAAAAAAAAACACCCTTCACTCCAAAGAAGTCCATGAATATTTAGAGGGTTTATTTTTGTATTTTTATATTGTTTACTTATTGATACAACTGATCCTAAAACTTTTTTTCATTATTTAAGAGGTATACTCTGTTAATATTAAGGCGATAAGATGATTCAATTTACTTTATTTTTTATTTGCTTTTTATTTTCTTGTAAAAAATGGGATGAGACTCACTTATTCACTATGGCAGGTGGGTCAAAGTCCTAACTTATGTCAAATATGGGTTGACAAATTAGTTTTTCAGTTTATTTTCTTACAATTTTGCTATTTTTTGTTACTTTCATTATTAATTATATATTAAGATACTATTTATATATTTTTAAATTTTTTATTGATTAATTAATGTCTCTAATAAAATAAATTAAAATGATGCTAAGATTTTTTATACTTTTCTAAATGAACGTATCTATTTTCTTAAGGTTTTGAGGTTAGAGACAAAGCATTTGTAGGAATTAATTGAAGGAAATAAACAGACAAAAAGATGTAGAAACTAATTCAACATAATTGCATAATATTATAAAATTGCTAAATTGATTTTATTTAGTTCAATAATATATTGAATTTTTACATGTTGGAAAAGAAATAACAATGTGAAAAAAAACTTGCACTTGGATGAAAAATTATTATATTCCAGATGTGAATTTTTTATTTTTCTTTTTAGTTAATATTGATTATTTATACATATCTTATATGGTAATATTAAAGGATTACATAATATAATAATATTCATAATAATATAAATGATAAATGAAAGATTATTTTCTGTAATTATTATTAATAATTTTAATTTAAAAAATTTACAATGAATGTTTAAAATTTTAATTTTTTTAAAAAAAACTGAAGTACAGATATATGTTTTTAATTTAAACTTTTAACTATAACCAGTAACAACAATCCAGTTCATAATTTTATAAAACTTAAGAAAAACTGCGAAAAAATAAGTTTATAATTTTACAACTTTCTTAAAATAATCTACATCAATTCAATATATAATTTGAAATTCTTATAAGATGGTTCCCATCTATGATTATGCATTTCTATGTCATTATTACAAAATTTTTATTTCTAATAAAACATAAACTTTCACCTTCAGAATGTCTATGCCCTCTCCATATTTATTTGTTGTGAATTTATACAGTATTAAAATATAAGAAAAGGAAAATTAATCTAATTTCAGTGAGAATTTTAACATTATTATAGACAAATAAGATGAATAACATGTAAAAAACAGACAGACTCATTATCTTAAAATGATAAGTTGAATATATGTCATGATCTTTTATATAAATTTATTCTCTATTTATTAATTTGTGTTTCATTCTAAAACCCAACGTAATTCTGTTGACTTCATTCATAATCAACATTTAGTATCCATATTCATTCATCAACATGAGATGTAATCTAAACACGAGAGAAATTAAAAATTATTTGTTTTGTAGGGTTGTGAAAATGAAAAATTGGACACTTATAACTTATTTTGGTTGCCTGGAAATACAATATTAAAACAAGTTTAAATATTGGCAATTTAATCTTTGCAAACCTCAGCAAATTTTATAATGCATCCGTGTGGTCAAATAAATTTAAATTCTGCTTGTATGGAAAAAAAAAAGTGAATAAAGTATTATTAAAAAACCTTTCCATAGTTCCATAATTATTCACATTGTCTATTACAAAAAGTGACACGATTGGAGATCACACATTTACTAGAGATTAGAACATTTCATTGTATATAAGTAAGTGCAAACCTCATCTTATAAGCCGGTTTTATGGGGTTGAGTTAAACATAAAGTCCACTTCGTAATATGATATCATAGTCATTTAAAGTCTATCCTAACAAATGTTTGTTGGACTTATTAGACCACCCGCTATCAAACCGTTATCGGACCACCCATAATATATTTGTTGGGTATGAAGTCAGGACCAATTGGGTTGGGCTGACTAGACACATGTTTAGTGAGTGTACTTAATTATTATGTTCCTTTATTATCTCTATTTATCTCTATTTAAAGAGATCATTGTACTTGTAATTGGTGTGCAACAGGATATAATGTAAACCTAATAGTTGCCTGGGTGGATGTAGGTTGCAGTTGGCGACCGAAC
>Ga0123342_1008201_pt1 | contig 13318 bp, 11 predicted proteins | sample Turbeawhitnodule_FD_89960 | JGI IMG/M metagenome (GOLD analysis project Ga0123342, IMG submission 89960) | Root nodule microbial communities of legume samples collected from Mexico - Turtle bean Mexico white nodule | ecosystem: Host-associated > Plants > Roots > Nodule | place: Mexico: Nepantla...
AATGGATTGTGGTTTAGGCAACGAAGGGTAGATGACTAGGGTTTGGAAGAATAGAAATTGCATAAAAGATGGGTTGTGACGAGTATGGTGTTGGAGATGCTCATATGTGTTTCTTTTTCTGATTTCTTCGTGACCCGATAAAAAAATACGGAGTTGCTTATTATAATCTGGTGGTTCGTTTAGACTATTCCACATAATTGTGTGGGTTAAGTGTATAGTATAGGATAGGTTCTCCGCATAATTTGTATATTTTGAAATTTTTTTCTTACACTCCTATAATTTGTTTTTGCGTCCTTTTATCTTACAAAATTTTAAAATTGTCTATTCTAGATTTTACAATTTAGAAAGCAAATTTGTATTTTGAATTATACAATCTAGAATGCAAATTTTGTATTTTGAATTATATATTCTGAATTGTATAATCCAAAACACAACTTTTAACATCCAAATTTTATAATCAGAGAAGTCTCTGAATTCCACATTTTAGATCTTGAGTGTTTTTTGAAGTACGGGGTTCACGAAGAAAGACATGGAAATGTAGGAAGAAACTCCCCTAGTTCATAACATTTTCACAAAGTTCGGTAAGACTTGATGGTTTTTTAATATTTAATGGTGTTTTTTTTGTCTTTCTGAAATGCATAGATTGTTTAGGTTTCAATACTCATGTAATGTGATAGTTGGACTTAAGTCAATTTTATAATAAAATTTAAATATAGTATTATATATATATATATATATATATATATATTATATATCATTTTATACTATTTAATTATAATAGTAATCATGTGTCTTCATGTTCTACCTAAAAATAGTGTATATATTTAATGAAATATTTTATTAGTTAAATTATGAGTACGATTAAAATATAAATTTCATTGAAAATCATATCATAATAATTTCTTTTTTACCCATATCTTATTATGCATGTGTCGTTAGAATAATAATATGAAATCATTTACCTAATTCATCTAAATAAGAAAAAGAATTAACTTAATAAACAAAAAAGAAATTTATTAAAAATTTATATATGAAAATTTATTTTCATTAATTTTTTTAAAAAATATTTCTTATACAGACTGACCCATAAACCCATAAGATAGCTATTATACGAGACGGGACAATGAAATCAACCTGTATTTCTTATACAAAACGGGAAACTCGACTCATATTTTACGGGTCAAATGTGGGACGACCAATGTGGAACGCGCAAGCACGCATTATCATCCCTAATTTTTCGTAGTTTCTAAAAGTATTAATCTTTGAATTTTGTTTTACATTTTTTTGGTGGTGAAGCGTGGTAAAGATTTTCATTTGTATAACTACCATATATATATTAAAGAATTTGTATGAATATTAATTTAAAATAATTTAAACTATTAAAGACATTTGCATAATAAAACTATAATTTATTAACCGATTATAAATGAGACTAGTTATATGGATTTAAATATGAGAATATCTCAATTACTAAAAAAAAAAGTAGTAGGTGCACCTGCAAAACATTAATATTCCATCTATATTAACATTAATTTTTCCCTACTAACTTAACTAACTTGGGAATCAAATTGTTTTCATAGGTATACCACATCAGTTCAAGCTAGCTCAAAATAATTGTTAAGGAAAAGTTCAACACCCATGTTTTTTATTAAGTATTGAAAACAAAAAAGTATAAAACATGGTTGTACTTTATTTGTAAGATGGAAGCTTTGTTCAATTAACAGATAATGAAAGACACAAGTGTTTCGTCTATTAGATAATATAACATTGTGTAGTCTTGTTTTTATGTCTAATAAATTTGTATGGTCAAATGATACACATATAGTTTTAAACTAACATCATTCTTTGTGAATATACATACATATATATATATATATACCCTTATTTTATGTTGCGTGAATTTTGTTCCTTATGTGATGGAGATTCATCTAGACAAAGGCAACCACCACAACTTAGGCTAAGAGTAGAGACACAAAAGAATATATTTCTCTCTTAAGCCTTTATAATTTGTAATTAGTAGAATAGGGAATTTTCTTTTCTGACCTTGTATTCTGGGTCAAAGTTAGATTAGGATTAAATCATAACCCTAGGATTAAGAAGGCGTATACAAGAGCCTATACAAACCCTAACCTGCCATGCAAGCTAGGCTTAGTAGAAGACCTATGCGGCTACTCACACCTTAACCCTAACTTGTTATGCAAGCTATGGTTTAGGGAGGTTGTTGAACATGCCACCTCCACTCCTTCTTCCCTATAAATAGGGATTCTCTTTATGTATAATTTAGACTTGGTAAATGCTTTATGAAACTTTGCATATTCATAATTCTTACCCTCTTGTCTTACTCTCTCTTTTCTAAAGTTCCAAGAACCTAGAGCTAGGGAAACTTTTGAAGAAGCTTTTTCTTCTTCAAGCTTAATGTGCAACTCTTGGACTTCCTCCAATTCGGATTCATGCTTCCTTCATTTGATATCTTCTGCTGCAAATCCTCTAATCTTCCTTCCATCAAGCTTGGAATTCCATGGAGCAACTCTCCCTCCATCATTATGTCTGGCTAAGAGGCTCTCAGTTCAAAACCTAATAAAAGTAGAAAATTGTATAGGAATTAGGATTTTCTTATGTAAAATAAATATATGCATAAGTGGGCTTAATTTGTGCCTAATTGAGGTTTGACATGCAAATCAAAGCCTTAACTTGAATAGTCAACATTTAGCACTCTCCATTTGGGAAGTCAACACCTTAATTGGAGAGACGTGAAGAGAGTGCAACATGACCTAGAACACACCCACATGGCCAAGAAAGAAGTGGATGAGAACTAGAGCTTATAATCACTTGGAAAATCAAATAATTGAGCAATGTCGGAATTGCATTACATAAGGTGACGAAGACTAATGTGCAACTTCACTTTGCATAATTAGTCCCATATCACCTAGACCATTGAGTTAAGAGTTCCTATAATTATAAATAAAATCTTACCTCCTGTTATACACTCACCTTTGAATTGATTCAGAATTGAACTTGTTAAAAGGCTTGTCTTCTTGTTCTTCTTGGGTTTCAAAATGGGAGTATTCTATGAAGGGGTCTTCTACAAGGAACCTTCCTTGGAAGAGGAACCCTAGTCTGAGTTTCTTAAAGAAACTTGGGAAAAGTTAATTTTTTCTAAGTCTTTCGCTGCCTCGGAGGGTGCTTCCATCACTTGTTGTCTAAAGAATACTAGTGTTAAGCTAGAAGTGACTTGTTGTTTAAAAAACACTTGTGTTAAGCCAGAAGTGACTTATTGTTGAAAGAATACTCATGTTAGTTAGGAGTGGCTTGTTGTCAAACAATACTCATACATGTTGGTTAGGAGCGACTATGAGTCAAAAAAATACTCTTGTATGTTGCAACGATAGTCTACTAGTAGAACCCAAACAATTGTTTTAGAACTAAACATAGTCTACGCTATTAAACGAATCATTATAAAAGTATCTTGAGTAATTTCTTCCCTTTCTTGGTTTGGTATATTGCACTGTTAGAACAAAAATGCAACACCCTAACTAAACATTTTGATTATGTTCTTCAACAAAACAAACTTGTTGCTTGAAATGCATGAAGCAGTTACGCCTAACATACGTTGATAAGATCACAAATGCATATGCTTTTATGTCTCCAAATCCAAGTGGATTGCTTGAAGAACTAATTGGAGTTTAAATATATGTTTTATGCTCTGGGTTGTTAGTGATTTAGATTATCTCTTTCAAATCAATTTTTTCCAAGATTGGTTCAAGCTTTGAATTCTTTCTAAGAGTGGAATAGGATTGCTTTGTATTTTTCATTCTCAATCTGTGATTGAACCAGATATTATCATTCCTTTTCTCTATTGACTATTGTATTTCTGTAAGAACTATTGTTGTGCGGATCCAAAGGTTTTTCTATGATATGTGGTGTTGTTTTCCAAAGGTGGTGTGTGTTCTTGCAGGGTTCCAGATCACCACTTTGGTATGTGTTGTGTAATCAAGGAGTTTGATTGGTTAATGGAATTCTTAGAGGTTTCCGAGGACTGGATGTAGCTCTTGCTAAAGAGTGAACGAGTATAAAACTTTTTGTGTTGATCTTTTTATCCCTTATCTCATTTAAATATGTTCTGCTTTATTTTTTAATAACTGATGATAGAAACAACCGATTGTATTTCAAAAACAACCGGTTGATTTTGTGAAATCATATGAAAAACATATTTGTTTTTGGCTAAACTGATTTTTGTTTCATTGATTTCTCATTGGCTTTCAATCTACCTTCAACATTTGCGGAAAATTTTCATAAACAATTCACCCTCCCTCTTGTTTAATGTCTATAATTCTAACAATTGGCATTAAGAGCTAGGTTCTTGAAAGTCATTCAAGTTTTTTATCCTAAAATCTTTTTCATGGCTAAAAAACTACCCTTTGGTGAGCCTGCATCAATTAAAAGACCACCTTTGTTTTGTGGTTTTAATAATCAGTTTTGGAAGGTAGGGGTGAAGATCTTTATAGAATCAATTGATAAAGGAATTTGGGATGCAATTGAAAATGGTTCTTTTGTTCCTATGCTTGAAAAAGATAAAGTGTTTTCTAAAAGGCTCAAAGAATATTATTACATCTGCCTTAAATTCTGATGAGTTTTTTAGGGTATCACAATGTGCCTCCGCAAAGGAAATGTGGGATACTCTTGAAGTTACTCATGAAGGAACAAATGATGTGAAGAGAGCAAGGAAGCATGCTCTTATCCAAGAATATGAGATGTTTAGTATACAAAAAGGGGAGACAATTGCAGAAGTACAAAAGTGGTTTACTCATATTGTCAACCACCTCATGAGTCTTGGAAAAATGTTTGAAAAAGAGGAACTCAACATCAAGATCCTCAAGTGCCTAGACAGATCTTGGCAGCCCAAGGTCACAACCATCTTTGAATCTAAAGATTTAACATCTTTGACAACAGCTTCACTATTTGGAAAGCTTAGAGAGCATGAATTGGAGATGAATAGGCTGAATGTTTAAGAAAATTAAGATAAGCATGTGAGAAACATTGCCTTGAAGGTTGTTGGACATAAAAACTATCAAGATTCAAGTGATGAGAGTGATGGAGAAACCCTTAGCTTGCTGACCAGAAAATTTATCAAATTCATGAAGAAAAATAGTAACAAGAATCAACCATCCAACAAGTATAACAACAAGAAACACAAAGATTTTAACACTAACAAATGCACCTGCTTTGGATGTGGTGAACAGGGACATATTAAAGTTGATTGCCCCAACAATGAGAATAAAGAAAGAGGAGCGAGCAAAAAAGGTGAAAAGAAAGGCAAAGCCAAGAGAGCCTACATTGCTTGGCAAGATAATGAAGTCTCTTCCTCTAGCTCATCTTCAGGAGATGAAGAAGCAAATCTTTGTTTAATGGCAAAGGGAGAATCTGACATAAGCAATGTAAGTTCCAACACTTCAATCAATTTTGAAAACTACAACCAACTTCTTGATGCTTTTAAAGAAACTCATGAATAAGCTAATAGACTGGTTCTTTTAAATAACTGGTTGAAAGGCATGAATAACTGGCTGGAAAATAGAGTGAAGACTCTGCAAGAAGATTTAAACAATTTGAAAAATAATTTTGAAAATCTGGAAATGATTTACAAAAATTCTTCTTGCAAGTGTGACTCTAGTTCTTGTGAAAATTGTGAATCTCGTAAAAGAGAAGGTTCACTACCTTGTAAAAATTGTTGATAAGCTTTCTAAAGGAAAATCAAAATTTGAGACTAATCTTTCTTCTAAAAAATGTGTCTTTGGTAAATCTGGTTTGGGTTTAAATCCACAAAGCAAGAAAAGTGATGTTTCAAAGCCTTTTTCAACCTTCTTTGAAAAACAACCGATTGAAAAGTCAAAACAACCAGTTGTTTCATGCTTCTATTGTATGAAAAAGGGTCACTCTGTCAGATTCTGCAAAATTAAGAAATATTTTGTTCCCAAAGGTAATTTAAAATGAGTTCCTAAGAATTCTAAGAATCCTAAGGCTTCTAATGATCCAATTAATGCCAATGGACCCAAATTTGTTAGGGAACCAAATCTTGCTACTTGATATTGTTTTCTTGTAGGAACTCTTAAGAGCCAAGAATTTTTTGAAGTGAAGAATGAAGCCTCAAGGGAAAGGATCTGAACTAGATTCTTTAGTGCAGTTTTTTATTGCACACTGATCTCTTGAAAGTCAAGTGAAATCCTTGACTCATGTTCAATGATTGTTTGGAAGAAAATATCTTCAAAATGGTTAGAACTTATGAATTCTTGCTTCATAATTTGTATTCTTGGTTCATCTTGAGTAAATAAAGTCTTAATTGATTCTTTTTCTTGTGAAATCTATTGTAAAATATCTTTATGCAAAGACTTAAAGCTTTGGATTCTTTCTAAGAGTGGAATAGGATTGCTTTGTATTTTTCATTCTCAATCTGTGATTGAACCAGGTGTTATCATTCCTTTTCTCTCTTGACTATTGTATTTCTGTAAGAACTGTTGTTGTGCAGATCCAGAGATTGTTCTGTGATCTGTGGTGTTTTTTGCCAAAGGTGGTGTGTGTTCTTGAAGGGTTCAAGATCACCACTTTGGTGTGTGTTGTGTAATTAAGATGATTGATTGCTTAGTGGAATTCTTATAGGTTTTTTAGGACTAGATGTAGCTTTCGGTAAAGAGTGAACCAATACAAAAATGTATGTGTTGATCTTTTATCCTTTATCTCATTTAAATATGTTATACTTTGGTTTTTAATAACTGCTGATAAAAACAACTGATTGTTTCGCAAAAACAATCGGTTGATTTTCTAAAATCATATTAAAAACATATCTGTTTTTTGCTGGACTGATTTCTCCTTCATTGATTTCTCATTGACTTTTAATCTACCTATAACATTTGCGAAAATCTTTCATAAACAATTCACCCTTCCTCTTGTTTAAGGCCTACAATTCTGACACGTCTATCCTAGGAAGATTCGTGCTAAGAAAAAACATTAAAAAAATATCTTAGCATATGAGCTAAATCTGAAATGACCACCAACTTCTCTAACATGGCTAGTTTCAACTCTAGCTTAGTTGTCTATCGTGTACGCTATGCACTTTTAACCAATGTTTGATGTAAAAGGATTTGCTATCGAGGAAGATAAGTATTGTCATCTATCAAAGAGTTTGATTAAAGAAAAAGAAGAAAAAATAATTCTCCATGTAATGTATTTAATGCTTCCCAACATAAGAGCTCATCAGACACTAACAAAAGAAGAAAGAAGACAATGAAGAGAGTTCAAAGCTACTCAAGTGCAATGACTACTTTTCTAAGTCTATAAGAAGACATGTTTCGAATAAAAGAAAACAATAAAATGAGTCATATTTTGAAAGTGTTGAAATCTAAGCCCTAAAGCTTTGTAAGAACATTGTTTGTGTTCATTTTTGTATCACACCTTGTATTTGTCAAAAGATGCTACCCTTTCTAGTGAGCAAAAATGAGTGATGTGTTCATCACTTAGACCTTGTATCAATGTTGAGCCAAGAGTGACTAGTATCAAGAATACTTAATTTGAGCTAGAGTGGCTCATGTCAAGAATATTCAGTTTTGAGCCAATAGTGGCTAGTGTTAAGAATACTCAGTGTTAGCCAGGAGAGCATTGATCAAAGAGTACTTAGTTGTACTTTGTAGCAGTAGACTACTTACTGGAACATGACTAATTGGTCAAGAACTACACATAATTTGTAAGATCAAACAAACCAGTATAAAAAAATTGAGCATCTTTTCTTTCCTTAATCTTTTACATTGAATGTTATACAAAAGTTTAACTAACTAATGAAGGAAACAAAAATTGAAATTAATCTTACAAAGATTCCTCAAATCTTTTTGTATATACTTATATTTTCTAGTAGCACCTGAACTAACGATATCAGCGAAAAACTGCAAAATTTCGAAAACACAATTCAACCCTTCCTTCTTCTGTTATATCCTATTTTTCATAACATGTTATATCGGTTGCACTAAATCAAAGAAGGTGAAGTTTTTCAAACTCAGTTTGTAAAAAATATTTGTTAGTTCATTTAACTAAAAAAACCTATCTGTTTGTGTGCATTTAGATGATATTTCATAAAAATTGTGTCTAGGTAGCTTAGAGTTTGTTTTTTTTTTGTCTTGATTTATCTTTTACCTTTAGGAATGATGAAGGGTCCAAGAACAAAATGGTTTTCAATTGGTTAAACTTTTTATAAATTGGTTAAAAAGGTTTTCAACTAATTAAAAAAGTTTTCAACTGGTTTTAATTTTGTTTTCTAGAAAGTTGCAGTTTTTCAATATGTTATTTTTCAAATCAATTGATTATAAATAATTAAATGTTTTTAATTTTTTTTTGTAATGTGTTTTATATACTAAAAACCTTATTTTAATATGTAAGGTGATAAATGTTTTCATTTTAAGTACATTCTATTTGAGAAAAATCAGTTTTCATACAAACTACTGTTTTGAGTAAAATCAACAAATTCTTTTTATTTTTAACCGATTGATTTTACTAACAGTACCCTTTCTGTTTTAAAATTGTTTATGTTTTAACTTCAATAAAAGGGTGAGTTTGTTTTAAGAGAAAGGTTACGTACGTAACTTACACAAAATACACTTTTACAATTTGTGAGAATGTGTAACTTATGTTTGAAAGAATGAGTCTTTGATTGATCTTTTAGAGTTCTTAGAGCCTAATTTTCATCATCTAGCTAGAGGTCAAAGGTTCTTCAAAGTGTTGCTATGAATTGTGTTGCAGTGTGTTTTTTAGTTCTTATAGTGTTCAAGAACTATTTTTGTTCTTTTTGTAAAAGAATTTTGTTGATTTAGTGGATTTCACCTTGGTGTGAAGTGGGAATGGATGTAGCTCTATTGTGAGTGAACCAGTATAAAATTTTGGTGTGTTGTATGTTTTTTTTATCACTGCATTTTAATTTTTCTCCATAATTTCCCGTACTAGTTTAAACAAACGATTGTTTCTTAAAATCAATCAGTTGAGCATTACACAAACCAACCAATGATGAAATGAAAGTGGTAGATGAAGATCATGCGTTGGACGAACAAGTTTCAGGGAATTTTCCAAACTTAATCCTTTCACTTTATATGTGCTTACAATGTTTAATCAAATATTCTCTAAACTCATTTTGATTTATGAAAATCATATAAATTATATTTTCATCAAAATGCAATGTTTTAATTAAGATTTAAAATGTTTTGAAATGAATATTTCACATGACTACTTTGTCCCATATATTCAAAATATTCTTTTGCACTAAGTAAAATAGATGTATTTTATTAGGGGATATTTTGCAAAATCACAGTCATACTTTAATTTGACATTCAAAGTCGTGTTTGAAAATGATTTTCAAAATATATTTTGTAGAATATATTCAAGAGAAATTAAACTGAGAATGATTTATTCTAAACTTGAATATATTGATATTGTTTGGATTAATATCTGAAAATGAAATGTGTTGATAATTCTAAAGATGTACGAAAATATTATTTAGTGATATATTTATTCTGACATATTGAAAGTATTAATATCACTACTAATCACAAAATTTTGTAAATGTGATTTCAAGAATCATCAAGACTCAAAGAACAATGTGCATAAGTTTTCATACTCAACATCTCACAGATAAATTGATGAGCAAGATTGGTGCAATCATGCATAAAGAAACATACAACCATCGCCTAAAGAGAAAACACATGAAAATTTATTATTATTGTTATTATTATTAATATTATTATTTGTATTATTATTAAAAATATTAAAAATATTAATAATATTGTTAATAATAATAAAACAAAATGTTATTAATAATGATAATAATATATTATCACGATGGTTACTAATAATAATAAGATTAATAATAATTTTAAAAATATTAATATTAATAATACTATTATTATTAATATTTTTAATAATAAAAAACTATTATTAACATTAATAATATTTTTATTAGTAGTATTGCTAATAATTTTTAAAATTTTATTCGTAATAATATTAATAATAATAATAATATTTTTATAGTTATTTTTATTTTTATTATTATTAATATTATTATTTTTATTATTATTAAGAATATTAATAATAATACTAAAATAATATGGTTAATAGTAATAAAAATCATATTAATAATAATATATTAATACTATTATAAAAAAATTACTAATAATAATAATAGTATAATTATAAATATTATTATTAATGTTATACTTATTACAATTAACAATATTTAAAATAATATTAATATCATTAAGTATAATAATAATTATTACCATCACTATCATTAATATTATTATTTTTAATAATAAAATTATTAATATTAATATTATTACTATAATTTAGTGGTATAAATCCGTAAATAATATCCATGGATATAGTTTGGTAGACAAGTTCTCTACAAAACTGTAAATAATTTATCTATACCCGTGAATAATATTTTATTATTAATAACATTAATAGTACTTACAGATGTAGGTCGAAAAGTGAATTACCATGTAATGTAGATAAATTTTTCTAAGGATATATATCTATAGATAATGTTAATAATAAGAAGAAGATGATAATATTTATATGTATAGATAAAGATTTGTAAATAATATTCGTATATAATGTTGGATTTTCCTACAAACATTAATCCGTAAATAATTTTGAAAATTTTTAAAAGTCTTTAAATAATTTTGAAATTTTTTATAGTATGAATTTATAAACGAAGGAGACTCCTTTGTATATAAAAGGTGAATTCAAACGAAAAGAAAAAAATAAAATTGAATCAATAGTTAACTCTCATAAACATAATTAGTATATGATAATTCATTGAAATTAAAAACTGCAAAATTCCTTGAATATAGGAAAAGGTAAAATTCAATTAAACTATTTTCAAACAATTTAAAACAATTTTGTGTCTGTACTTTAAAGTTATTTAAGTATTTACTCCTCTGGGGTACTAAAATTTCAATAACTAAATTTTCAATCTTATAATTTATACCTACATATAAATATCTCATTTTTCCTTCAATTTTTCTAAAATTTATTTAAGTATCAACGTCAATGACGTATGTGTCACCATAGTGGAAAGAGATATTTGAGTATGATAAATAAGAGAGAAAGTTGTAGCATGCAAAATGAGAATATGAGATGCAAAGACTATGTTGCCTACAGTGGATATGAATACAGTCCAAGCCAAAACTTTCGTTGTTCTATTTATTAGTCATTCTCGTGTAACAAATGCAACAAACAAATAAGAAGAAACAATTTTTTATTTCTATTTTGTAATGTTACATCACAATTACAAGCTAGTTTAAATAATTTTTTTTAGCTATTTTAACATTATTTAGAGTTGAGATCAATGATAATTTAAATACATTTTTTCTTTTTTAATCTTTAAGGTTCTGTTTGGATTAGGGAGGTGATGTGTGAGGATTTGAGAGAATGGATGTGTGAGGATATGTGAGGAAAATGTGAAGAAAGTAAGGGTGTTTGGATTAATTAATAATAAAATAATTGTTTTTATTTAAAAATAACAACTTTCACATATTTTATAAATTTAAAAATTATAAATAGAAAAAAATATATGTAAAATGTAAATATGTATAATATAAAAATTATAATTAGAAAAAAAATATGTATTCAACAAATTAAATAAAAACAGAACTTCAAATAATTTCTTTAAAATATTAAACATGTATTATAAAATTGAAAAATAAATCAAATCTTTTAATAAATAAAAAATATTATCTTTTAATACTAAAAATTCTGTAGTAATGAAAAATAAAAAACACTAAAAAAATATAACGTAATTAACAATAGAAAAAAAATCATAAAAAATTATAATAAATAAATTATAACTCATAAACATAATAACTATACATAGAAATATATTAATATAAACATAACAACAAATTAAATAAAAACATAACTTCAAATAATTTCTTTAAATATTAAACATATACTATAAAATTAGAAAATAAATCACATTTTATATAAATAGAAAATTAATATTTTTTTAATATAAAAAAACCTCACAATAAAGCAATCTAAAACATACTACAACAACAAAAATATAATTTAATTAACCATAGAAAAGGATTTCATAAAAAATTATAATAAAAAATAAAGATAAAATAAAATGAAAAATGTTTAATATTGGTGATGTCCATGATCCAACCCAGGTAATATTTTCAATGTTAGTTATATATAGTATATTCTTTTCTTTAAACAAAACTAAATCCAACCACATTTAATAAAATATCTTATTAGAACTTGAAAAATAGGTATAACCTAATTTACTCTAATAACTAATATATAAATGGAAGATTTTATTTAACTATATTTTTTACACTGATTTATCATTATTTACATAATTTATATTTTATAAAATAATAAACAAACTTAAAACTTCCTTAAAATTTATGATGATTTGTTTCTTCATTTTAAATATTACATGTATATATATATATATATATATATATATTTAAACATTGTAGAATAAATTTTTTAAATACTAATATATTCAAATGAAGCACCTGTGACACATTCAAATGAGGGTAAATTTGGAATTAAGAGAGGCTGACATGGCTTTCCCTCTACATCTCTTCATTTTAAGAGAGGATATTTACTGTTCACAGATATATTTTCTCCCTCTCTTCCCCACACAACCATAGATCCAAATAGTTGATATCCCCTCACTTCTTTGCTTGGGAACAGTACATCCATGGAAGCAAACAGGGGTAAGTGTTTTTCAAAGATAAAATTGTGACGAAACTTTAAAATTTTAAGACAGATAATATCTAAATGCAGTGATTGATTCTAGCGATACTATCTCAACAGATTTAAAGTCGAAACATTAATCAATATAATTTTTTAAATAATCCAACTCAGTGCAGATAATATCTAAATGCAGTTGTCCCGACCAGTCCTCGATCATTGATCTAGAGACTGACCTCAGACATCGCGCACCGATGCTTGGTAATGGAAGGAGGCCACGTGAGGTGGGCCCCAGACGCACCTGCTAGGGGATTGGTTAGTCTTTGGATATTGGTATGCTAAGCCCCGATGTTGGAGATCGATATCGGACCTCGCCAGTAGAGGGAGAAGATCGGACATCGGTGGTCTGAATGTTATAGAGGGCCACGTACAGTGGGCCCTAGAGTTATGTTAAGTTAATAGTTAAGACATGAGATGTGTGGGAAGCCTAAGTCACGAGGAATCCATGCACATGGTGTGTATAGCGCATGAAGGCGTAGCACGTATGAATAATCCTGGGAGGCGTTAAAGCCCATTAGGGTTA
>Ga0123342_1008202_pt1 | contig 13318 bp, 10 predicted proteins | sample Turbeawhitnodule_FD_89960 | JGI IMG/M metagenome (GOLD analysis project Ga0123342, IMG submission 89960) | Root nodule microbial communities of legume samples collected from Mexico - Turtle bean Mexico white nodule | ecosystem: Host-associated > Plants > Roots > Nodule | place: Mexico: Nepantla...
ACCCCCCCCCCCCCCCTTTCTTTTCCTTTCTTCCCGCTTCTCAAACTGAAAGCTCCTTAACAACCCCCCCCCCCCCCCATTGCTTCAATTTCATAAATACTCATTCTTACTATTTCTTTTTACCATAATAACATTAGGGTTCTACAATTTCCTTTTTATTTTTTTCATCTACATCACATCCAAATCATTTATTCTATTTATTTTTCTCACTAATAAAAAGATTGGAATATGTATTTAAATTTTTTTTATTTTTTATTTTTCTCATATCTTTCATTGTTATGTCTTTTACACTATATATCAACCATTATGTAACTATAATACAATTTTCTCACAAAAGTAAGTAACCGTGTTAAGACCCAAAGGTATATAGAAATCCCCTTATTGAATTAGCATTTTAAAACTGATTTTTTAATCACAATTTTGTCCAAAAGAACAAATATATGTTTTATAAATTTAAGGACTATTTTCTATCCATAGAATAAATTTAATTATATATTTTACTACTGAATTATAATCCTATCAAGAATTTGATTATCAAAGCTTTTATTTTATTTTATCTCATTTTTCTCGTTCGTTAAATTTATAATTAACATAATGATGATATGTCATAAGAAAATATAAACGAAATCAAAATGATTTATTTTTTTTTCTCTAACATTTTTTAGTGAGACATCATTGTCATGTTAAAAATTTAATGAATCGGTAAAATGTGCAGAACTTTAAAAGTTTAACAGAAAAATATGAGATAAAAATTTAAACATGAAAAATATGATTGTTCAACAGGGAAATGTGCAGTGAAATATAATTTTGAAATCAAACATTAAGTTAATTGTTTATTCAGGATTGACAGTGAGTTTTGTTTAGCTCCTAAGAAGCATATATTAAAGAAGAGCACCTCAGAGGCACCAACTATTCCTTCTACTTGCCTTATACTTTAGAACTATTAATTAAAGTGCAATTAAGTGATTGACGTGGGAGTTAGGGTAATTTATTAAATTAGGTTATACGTTTTAATCTCATTACTTCCATTGTATGAAACAAGTCAAACCCATAAGGATGAGAAACAATCAAATTTTACAATTTCTTTTCAACCTTTTAACCCATCGCAGCCTTCCATTGACCTTTTCTTTCAAATAAACCATATCTTCTCTCTTCATTTAATTTCCTGATTTAAATATACACAAATATTTACTTGCATATATACATAAAATATATCACATCACTACATATCATCACTAAACTCATAAATTTTATTTCCTTAATATTTAATAACTTTTAATCCATATTTTTACATAATATATATATATATATATATATATAATACTAGAAAATTATTAAATAAAAATCAATTTTAGAGACAAAAAAAATATTAGGTATTATATTGACTAAATTAAATATTGTCTTATAGACTAAAAAAATATTGATATCTAAATTAGTTTCTATTATTAATAAATAGTTTCTAAATTAGTATCTAATTAGCTACCAATTATTTAGATTCTAAAGTTGATAGCTAAAATCATGATAACTAATCAGATACCAATTTAGAAACTATTTATCAATAATAGAAACTAATTTAGATATCAATAATTCTTTTAGTCTATAAAATAACATATAATTTAGTCAATACAATAACTAATTATTTTTAACCTTTAAAATTGATTTCTATTTAATGATTTTTTTGTAGTGAACTAATGCATCACTTGAGTGGTATTTAATACGTTTGTGAAGGATTCACAGTATAGGGGAATTGTGAGTACCTTGAAGGTAAGTCGGGTTCGTGGCAGAGGGCACACTAGGGTGAAGATGTTGTGTGATGTTGGTTTACGGGCTACGTCTTCCAACTTTCGTACTGAGGCAAGGTTAGAACCCCTCATCAATCTTAATAATTTTATTTCTGATAGTGCAGTTAAAAATTGTAATAATCTTTTTTGGACAAAAAATGTGAACCTTGAGGTTGTGCGACTTTGGAGTTTGGGTAAGGAGGTGGGTTTTTCGCTTGATGGGGAGAAAGAACAGGTTATTGAAACTATAGGGTTGACGGAGGTAAGGGACAAAAAAGAGTTTATTGATGAAGATAATTAATATCAATATTAGGGGAATAGATGGGAGTGTTAAACGTTAATATATTAAGGATATTATTTGGAAAGAGCAGGTTGATATGGTATGTATTCAGGAAACTAAGAGTAGGAACTTGGAGTTGGCTTTGATTTCCTCTCTTTGGGGAACTAATGCGTTGAGTGAGTGGAAAACGAGGCACATAAAAATGTTGGGGATCTTCTAACTATGTGGCGTAGTAGTAGTTTTGAATTGACTAGTTTTATTAATGGGCCAAATTATAGTATTGTCGAAGGCTTGTGGAAGGAAAGTGGAAGAAAACTAGTTATAGTTGTAAATGTATATGGGTGTGGAACTTTACACTGAAAAGTCAAAGGTGTGGTAGGAAATTGTGGAGGCCAGGGTTAGTCAAGCTTTAAAACCTTGGTGCATTTTAGGGCATTTTAACGCAATTCAGTCAATTGAGGAAAGAAAAGGAGTTGGTTCCCAGACAAATTATGGGTCAGAAATATCAAAATTTAATCTCTTCATTCGGCAAACAGGGTTATTAGATATACCTATGATTAGTAGGAAATATATGTGGTATAAGCCAAATGGAACGTGCAAGAGTAGAATTAACAGAATATTGGTTTCAAGAGAATGGCTGGATTGTTGACCGGAGTCTAAGCAATATGTGTTGGGAAGAACGGTGTCAGACCATTGTACGCTGATTTTGAAAAACCGGGTTGTTGATTGGGGACCTAAGCTGTTTAGAACGCTAGACGTCTAACAAGATACATGTTTTAAGGATTTTGTAAGGAATAAGTGGAATAATTATGCTCTTTCGGGTTCTGGGATGATTGTACTTAAAGATAAATTGAAAATACTAAAAGTAGATTTAAAAATTTGGAAAAAGGAGGTAGTTGGTAATGCGAATCAAGAAATGGAGAAGTTGAGTAAGAGAGTGCAAAAGTTGGATGGTATGGATGGTGAAAGTGAGTTAAGCGAATGTGGTAGGTTAGAGAGAAAAATCCTGTTGGCTAATCTTGGCAAGAGTAGGCTAAAACAGGAGGCTATAGCGTATCAAAAGGCAAGGTGAAAGTAGTTGAAGTAGGGTGACTCAAATACGAATATTTCCATGTTGTTACTAAATGGAGAAGAATTAAAAATGGTTTGAATGGATTGCTGGTAAATGATGTTTGGGTGGAGGATCTGGCGGAGGTAAAAATGGAAGTTTAAGAACTTCTTTGAGGCTAGATTCTTGGAGGGAGAAAATTTTCAGGTTAAATTAGACAATATTCCCTTTAAACGCCTTTCAGAGGAGGACAACAAAAGTATTTCAAAGACGTTATCGGAAGAGAAGATTAAGGAGGCGATTTGGGACTACGAAGGGTCGAAAAGCGTAGGACCTGATGGGTATAATTTTGAGTTTATAAAGTTCAAATGGGATATTATAAAGTCTGATTTCATTAGGCAATCCAGAACTTTGAGAATTTTGTATCTTGGCTTAAGGGTTTAAATGCGTCCTTCATTACCCTTATTCCTAAGGTGAACAATCCTACGAACTTACACAAGTTCAGACCGATATCTTTGGTGGGGTGCATTTATAAAATTGTGTCTAAGTTGTTGTCAAAGAGACTTAAAAGTGTGTTACAGGGGGTCATCGATGATACACAAACAACTTTCTTAGAAGGGAGGGGTCTTTTGGATAGTGTGTTGGTAGCAAATGAGACCTTGGAGAAAGTGAAAAGGAAGAAATCATCATGCTTATTCCTAAAGGTTGACTATGAAAAAGCGTATGATTCAATATGATGGGACTTTCTATACTATATGCTAGGTAGGCTTGGTTTTTGGGGGTAAATGGATTAGTTGGATAAAAGCGTATCTGGAGTTTGCTTCGATGTCCATCCTTGTAAACAGGAGTCCATTAAAGGAGTTCAAACCTGGGAAGGGCCTCAGACAAGGGGATCCTCTAACTTCTTTTTTTCCTTATTGTGTTTGAGGGTTTGGCAGGCGCGGTCAGGCAAGTGGTTGCCGAGGATCTGTTGTAAAGTGTGGAGGTTGGGTCTAAAAGAGTAAAGGTCAATATGTTGCACTTTGCAGATGACACACTTTTTTTCTGCAAGGACTGCACACAAAACATAATGGTGATTAAATCTATATTATGTTGCTTTGAATTGGCTTCTAGAATAAAGGTCAAATTTTTAAGAGCAAGATTAGTGGGGTAGGTATAAGTCAATCTCAATTGCGGATTTACTCATCAATTTTAAACTACAAGATGATGAATGACCCATTCAAGTATTTGGGTATAAAGGTGGGTGGCAATCATTAGAGAGTGTGCTTCTAGGCTAATGTGGTAGCTAAGATTCGACAAAGACTTGATAGATGGAAATGGAAGTTTTTATCCATGGCTGGAATAGTTTGTTTGGTGAGGTCAGTTATATCATTCATTCCCTTGTTTTATATGTCTTTCTTCAAGATGCCTTTGTTTGTGGCTTTGGCTCTTGCTATTAAGAAAATGCAGAGTAATTTCCTATGGGGTTGGGGGAAGGATGGCAAGAAGATTGCACGGGTGGCATGGGAGAAGGTGTGCAACTCTATAGAGAAAGGTGGATTGGATATAAAAGATATAAGGCGCTTTAATGATGCACTTTTAGGGAAATAGATTTGGCGCCTTTAGTCGGAAGGGAGGGGGGTTGTGGAAAGAGATCATTAATTCTAAATATGGCGATTGGAGAGTTTTGCAAGGGGATGACAGTAATTCTAAGGAGTCGCTTTGGTGGAAGGACCTAAAGAAAGTTTGGGCATCACAGGAGTGGGAGGTTAACTTCGAGTATAACATAGATTGGAAGTTGGGTTAGAAAAGAGGCTTTAAACGTAAGATTCCCAAGGCTTTACTCAATTACTAAGGATAAAGGTATTGTTGTGTCACAAGTTGGGAGTTGGGTCAACAACAAGTGGTCTTGGAAGGCAGAGTGGAGGCATTCCCTTATTGCGTGGGAAGTGGAGGAGGAAGCTCATCTAATGTCTATATTTGAGGACACTGTTTTGTGTTTAGGGGTTATGGGTAAATGGGTTTGGAAGTTTGATGAAAGTTCTGGTTACTCTATTAGTTCAGCGTACAGTAGGTTAAGGTTGGTTGAGGATGGTACATATGATTCTATTTATGAGGTATTTTGGAGCCTTAAGGCGTTGCCTTCGTCAATGACTACTGCTTGGAGAGTCTTGGTTGATAGGTTACCAACAAGGGTGAATTTGGAGAAAATAGGGATTGTTATGGAAAGTAGTATGTGTGTCTTGTGCGGGGAAGAGGAGGAATCAGGGAGTCATGTTTTCTTCACGTGTAAGGTAGCTTGGAAGGTATGGAGTATGTGCAGTAAGTGGATTGAGGAGGCCTTCGTATACCATTGGGACGCTTGTTCCCATTTCAATCAGTTTTACCTTGGTTGGGCTTCTCAAAAGATTAACAAATATTGGAGGTGTATGTGGATTGCTGTGATTGGGGAAATTTGGAAACAGGAGAAATTCATCATCTTTAAGAATTGTAGAGTGGATTGTTTGTTGATCTTCACCTTGGGCCAACTCAAGGTGTGGTTTTGGCTCACGAGTAGAGTAAATGATGTTTCGTTTACTTACGCTCGATGGTGTTTGGACCCTGTGTTTTTTGTTTTTTGAAATCAATAAAAAGTAAGGGTGGAGTTGGGGTCTTTGTGGGTGTAGGTGCATGAGGACTCGACATGTATGATCTTTTGTATGATTTATATTTTATTGCTTTGTTTTTTAGTTGGATGCAACTAACATTGCCCTTTGGTCAACAATGGAGTTTGGTATGTGTTGCAGGTTCGTTAGGTGGTTCCAGGGTTTAGAAGGATTGAAGTTTATTGTTTCAATTCCCTGTATTATTTTAATTTGTTTCTTTTAGGTGGATGAACTTGATAGGATTTTGTTAGTTTTGTGGTTGAGGCTCTTGGCCTACCAGGGCAATAAGTCTTTAAAACGAATGATGCCGTGCGAAATCTTTTGTGGGTCGGTAGGGGTTTGTTGTTGGTGGCAGGTTGTGAGTTAGATTCTGGTGTATTGAAGATTTTACGAACACCGGGCATATCGGTAAACGACAAAGGTAATTTAGGCATTGAAGAATAGTGAGTTCCTTTTGGCATGATGTTGTGGGTCTGGTTGTGGGTGTGAAGTTTTATTTTGTATTAGTTTTTGATTTGTAACTGTGTTTGTAGTCTTTTGGTTGTAGTAGGGTTTGTATTGTTTAGACTAAAGATTGGTTGTATGAACCTGGATAAGGTAGCAAGAATTGACTTTTGGTGTGGTTTGCATTCCTTTCTTTTGAGGCTTGGTTTGGAGGCCTGTAGAGCCTGAATGGTCAGGTATTGAGCAGGTTGGCTTTGGCTATTTTGTGTATAAGGGTTGAGACACCTCTAAAGTGTCTGTATAAGGGTTGGGACACCCTTGAAGTGTCTCATTTTATTTTATTTATTCTTTGTTGGTAAAAAAAAAAACTTGAGTGGTATCCCTTATAGAGGAGAGATAATTGTCTGGTCCTCCATCTTGCTGAAGCTAGAAGCTCTTGCTTAAGCTATTTTCTCCATTTCTTGAACATTTACACATTTGCTTGAGTGTTCATACTATTGCTGCTTGAGCATTAAGCGATAGTAATTGATAAATGTGATCATACATACCATTTGATCTAAGTCATTGCTGGAGCAATATCAAGTCTAATAACATTATTTTGCAGTGAAGAAAAAACACCTAAACATGCTAAAAAAATCATCAAACATATCAATATATTGCTAACCAACTTAAAAAGTTCACAAATAACATACTCACTTCATAATACACACAAAAAAAATTATATACCAAAATATACTTATAAGATTCAGGTACAATATGATGCAACAGTAACATTCTTCACCTTTCTAAGGAATCATTTGATAGATTTAGAAGTTACTATTAACTCTCCTTAGTGGAGGTAGCATGCCTATTAGTTAAAGCTTTCTTTGACACTTTCAAGATATCTAGCAAAGCTCCATGTAAACTATGAAAAGGAAAATCATACACTAACAACATCTTCCCTTTGCAACCACCCAAAAAGAAGAATAAAAGAATGAATAACAAATACTGAACCATTGAGGAATATCTCACTTCTTATCTGTCTACTTTCTCTTTATCTACTTTCTTAATACCGTAATAGAATACAACAAAGTTCTTCTATGAACATATAAAGAATTCAAATAAACTTATAAAGAATTCAAAGAAATGAGTAATAGAATGATTAATTTTTTAATGAATTAAAGAATAGTACATCCTTATATTCTATTTATAAACTTTATATTCTTTATGCATTTCAAATTTATCTTTAACAAAAACTCAGGTTTTACAATTAAATTATTATCACAAATATTTTTATGAGTTTCACATCTTTTAACACTAGTTCATCTTTTAAACTTGTGATGAAACCACTAAAAAAATATTAAATAAAAATCAATTTTAGAGACAAAAAATAATTAGTTGTTATATTGACTAAATTAGATACTATTTTAGAGACTAAAAAAATTGTTAGTATCTAAATTATTTTTTCTTATAAAGCTTTCATGTTAGGCATCACTATGCAACTTAACATCTCAGCTATGCTGACACCTCAAGTAACAATAATCATCTGTCATCACACGAAAAATGTATTATTAAAAAAAAACAAGAGAGAAATACAAAAAAAAAAAAAATATGGAGGGACTAGATCAAAATCCATATGTTGACAAAAACGATGCATGGGTAAACTATACATATTCATAAAGAATTCTACGAACAAACTAGATGGAAATCTATTATACCAATGAAATGATTCTTTATGAATAAATCCTAAACTAGCCAACTTATCAGCACATACATCCTCTTCACGAAAAATATGAGTAACCCTAATTAAGACAAGTATTTCATCGATTAAGAAGCATCCACGGAATATTAGTCCTATGAATAAATGCAACACAAACCAAGACAAAATCACATTCAAACCATACATTAGTAAGTCCCATCCTTTGATTATTTAGATTCCAAAGTTGATAGTTAAAACCTAATTTAGAAAGTTTTCATCAATAATAAAAACTAATTTATATGTCAATAATCTTTTTAGTCTTTGAAATAGTATATAATTTAGTCAATATAACAACTAATTATTTTTTCTCTAAAATTTGTTTCTATTTAATAATTTTCTTTTAGTCTAAATATTTATTTTACGTAATTAAAATACAATGAATAAATATTTGTAACATAAAAGATATATTTTAAATTCATAATAAAAAGTTATATGATAATAAAAGGTTAATTATTGATATTTTTCTTAAAAATATTGAAATTCAATTTATAAATAAAATGAAAAGGATAAATTAAAAGAGATAAAATATTAGGGAATTTTTTGCGAACACTATTTGGTGAAGAAAAAACTTTTACAAATATTCTCCTTGAAGAATACTACTAAAATTAAAAAAAAAAGTATCCCATTCAATATAATTATTGTAATTTGCATGGAGAAAATATTAAAATATATAAAAAAAATAAACTTAGTTATTCCAAAATAAATGATGCACAATAAAACTGTAATTGATAATTATTTTGAATGAATAATTAAGATTGTGACATATATACGTAACTTTGTATTTTTCTTTTTAAGAATGCATCTGTTGCTTTACAGCAATCAAATCACAATTTTGTTAATCCAAAATTCAGATTCAGTTCACACTTTTTTATTCTTTAGAATTTTGCATCCTTAACATTATCCCGTTGAGAAGTAGGTATAATATGAATGAGATATATATATAATAAAAGTGTGGCATGATGCTTGCAATCTTGTCATCTTCCACTTGAGGATGAAATTAGTCCTTAAACACAAAGATTAAGATTAGGACCTATATGAGGGGCTATTTAGTATCTTTTGGCAATACTCTGACTAAAAACATGGCCAATAAGTAGCTTCTTCTGTGCATGTATGTTTCTCTACATTGGTCGGCTTGACCATATTCTCAATAAGTTAAGGACAAACAAACACACCCACTAATCTTCAATTGTGTTATGTCACACTCAAAACTTTTCTCACTAATCCCTAAATATTTCAATCATACACATGCTACTAGTGTTAATGCTAATGCCAACACAATGTTCATTCATTAGCCCTTGTATTACCTTTATAGTTGAATTTTGAATATTACAGTGACAAGTGGGAAAGGCAATTAAACATGAAATTTTATTAGTGTAAATTGAAACCCATGTACAAAATTTAATGCCTAGATTGGTGCAAAGTTTGGTAGGTTCCTTTAATTAAATGGGTTGTGTTGATAGCTTTTACTGCTTCAACTACTGCTCTAAATGGTAGTTTTAATTCGTGGGAGACACTGGTGGTGTGGCATTGAAGGCCTTGTAGTCGTCTTTATTTATAAGTTTCAGTTGTGTTGTATTGTTGTGAGTGTCTGGTGAGAGCATTATTTGGATTCTAAGTTTCCACCCTCAAAACTCCAAACTCACACACTCTAGGATTCTCTTTTAGTGACTTACCTTTTCATTACCAGAGGCCCATGCCCTTCAATGAATAAAATGTTCACACTTCATGGTTCTTGTTGGATGTGTTAATTTTGTGGAGAATATAGTTATGATCCCTCTTCACACTTTGTCCACATTTATATGGGGATATCAGTGTGGACAAAAGGTGGTTACAATAGATTATAATGCCCATTTTCATGTGTCTCCCTGAACCACTTTATGGACCAACATACGCCAATTTAATTAAAATTCAATTCCCTGTACTTTCGTCATTCCCAAATCACAAAAACTCTACCAAATTGCTCATCATTATTCTGGCTTGCAAATGTGCTTTGCCCATCACTCATCACCAATAAAAATGCACACTCATCACCTACATTCTTCATCACCAAGTTATGATGAAAATAAACTTTTGCGTTAAAAGGAATCGTCCGCGCCACCTACAGATACCACTATTCCCGTTCTGTTTGTATAGTTTCCAGTTTCCATCCTAGTGTTATGTTGAGCACTACTGAAAAAAAAATCTTTTATTAAAATAGAATAATTTTAGAATAAGTCTTTAAGCTGTAGTGATCAAACTTATGAAACACTTTTTTTAAATGACGTGTCGGTATCGGATACTCGTATATAACACTTGTAGGACACGTATGTATGAAATGTCTAATTTAAAAAATATTTATTAGATTTATAAAAATTCTAGTACCGATCTAACACAATTTTAGAAAAAAAAATACATTAATTTTTTAAAAACTCAAACTTATTATATAATTTTTTATTATAATTATAAAAATAAAAAAAACAAATATTTTAAACCGGTCATAAAAAATATTTTTCTACTCCAAAAAATAATTTAAATGTTCTCATATCCTACATTTTAAATATTATATATATCTTTGCATAGGATCGAACTAATATTTTCTTCTCCCTTTTTTCTCTTTTCTTATCAGAAAGTGATAACCGACAAAAAACAATTGCATGCCCCTCTAGTTTAACTTAATCAAGTCATCAGCAATTAATTCAGTTTATCATTATTCACTTGGCGTTAAGAGATTCGAATTTCCATAAATATTTATAAGAAAATAAAATTATTATTTTTTCTTTCTTTCCTATAAAAATATTTATAGAAAAACTTGTCCGCATTATTAGATTATTTGATGCTGGCGTGGAAAGCTCTAAAATTGAGTTGGGATAGGTCCTTAACTTATCCAGTGAAATGGCTAATTTTTAAATGAATATTATTTTGGCAATCCAAAATTGATTCTGAAAAATATAAAATGATAATAATATTATGGTTATGAGAATAGTTGATGATGTAGATTTGTAGGTGGCGGCAAGACGAAAGAAGATTGGAAAAAGTAGGGTTATCCGGCAGACCATAGGGTTTGAAAATGTTGAGGATAGAGGCGTGAAGGAAATGGAAATGAAAATAAGAAAATGAAAAAGACTGCGGAAAAAGTGCAAGAAAAGAACCAAGAGTTAGGCATATGATACATGACTTTGCATTATAACAATAAACAAATAAATAATGACAATAATTTGGGTGGTGCTGGAATTATCAAATTCTTCAATTTCCTCCAAGATAATAAACCTGTGTATTTTTGTCAAACAAATTGCATTTCTTCTATGTTTGTTTATTTAAAAATAATCCTGCCTATATGTTAGAGTGTATACTTGGTTTGTTATAACTGATTTATTATTTGTTTGGATTTATGAGAATTGGTTTGAAATGATTTTGTTTCATTTGGTTTAGGTGATTTAAAGGATATGTGTAGAAAGAATGGAGTGAGATAAAGATAAAGCCATGAATTTCTAGAGATTATTTGATAAATTGCTAATTTATCTGTATATTAAATATTTAGTTTTTTACAATAATTATATTTATTAGATCTTTTAATTTTATATAAATATTATTAAAATTAATAAATAATATTATTAAGTAATTAATATTTTTTAAATTATTTTATTTTATTTTTTCAACGAATATTTATAACTAAAAAGTGTTTATATTTTAAAAATATACTCAAGGCCAATATTTTTTTACATTATACTTAAAAATAACTTACCAATTTTTATTTTTCAATCAAATTTTTTACTCAAATTTACTCGCTTTCCATTAAATAAAATCACTCTTTTTTCTTTTTACTTTTTATTTAAATCAATATAAATAAATCATTTACTTTGTACACTCTAACTATACAGTACTTTGTCGAGAACTTCCACACCTCCACAAAACTGAACACCATTTTATCTCGACGTAACATGAAAATTAGGAGTGTAATCAAGAACTTTCGTATCTCGACAAAGTTAGGTACCATGTTATCACGGTGTAATCAGAACACCAAACATATATCATTACAAAAGACACAGAGGTATAATATCAATGTATTTAAGTTGCTAGAGATTGCATAAATTTATAGTGACATGCTTACATGAAATTAGAGGTTGTTCCAAAAAAGAGTACTACGATCTCAAATTTAAAATATTCAATGTAGTTAAGAATATGTGAACTCTTAATTAGTGTACAATTTGTCTTTCTTTCTTGTGTATTCTCTTATATATACTAAAATTTTCACCCTATATCCTCTATATCTAGCCTTTTTATTGGCCTAATTCAATAATAAATGTTGTCTCCTATTTAAGGTTGATTATTCGGAAGGATACTGGATGTTACGAAAATCAGGGAGCACCTTCTATGTGATGGTTTTCTTCGATCTTATAGAACTTGGACATGGCATGGTGAATTATTAAATTTGTCATGTGTTTCCGTAACTTAAGAATATGTGGGGTCCACCATGGATGATGCAATACATGGTGAAGTAGATGATGATCGATTGGAGGACATGATTCGTGATGTGGGAGTGAGTCTTTTGCAGAAGCGTAGGGATATGGAAGTATGTCAAGCGATGCAGAGACTCCATTGTATCCAGGATCAACTAACTTCACACGGTTGTCGACGGTGTTAAGATTCATGAATTTGAAGGCAATAAATGGGTGGCCTGATAAAAGCTTCGCGAAATTGCTTCAATTGGTGAAGGGTTAAGGGTCATAAAGCACATTTTACTTATTGGGGTCTAGTGTTAAGGGTCATAAAGCACGTTGTATAGATGTAATGCATGTTGATAAGAATGTGTGTAATGGCTTAATTGATACACTTCTTAACATTAACGGGAAGACGAATGATGGTCTAAATTCTTGTTTATATTTGATTGAGATAAACATGAGAGGCGAGTTGGCACTGATATAAATGGGTAAGCATACATATTTTCCTCCAACCTGTTACACCATGTAAAAAAATGAAAAGATAAGTTTTTGTCAATGTCCAAAGGGTGTGAAAGTATCACATGGACATTCTTCAAATGTGAAGAGCCTAATGTCAATGCAAGATTTGAAGTTAACTGGGTTGAAGTCTCATTATGGTCACATCATGATGCAACAGTTCCTGCTGGTAGCTATTCGTGGGATCTTACCAAAAAATATTAGACATACCATTACCCGTTTGTGCTCATTCTTCTCTTCCATCTGTTGTAAAGTCATTGATACATTAAAATTTGATGAACTTGAAGATGAAATTGTTGTTATCTTGTGTGAATTGGAGATGTTTTTCCCTCCATCTTTTTTTTTTACATCATGGTTCATCTAGTTGTGCATCTGGTAAGAGAGGTTAGATTGTGTGGACCAGTGTACTTAAGATGGATGTATCCTGTTGAGCGGTATATGAAAATTTTGAAAGGTTATGTGAAAAATC
>Ga0123342_1008203_pt1 | contig 13318 bp, 8 predicted proteins | sample Turbeawhitnodule_FD_89960 | JGI IMG/M metagenome (GOLD analysis project Ga0123342, IMG submission 89960) | Root nodule microbial communities of legume samples collected from Mexico - Turtle bean Mexico white nodule | ecosystem: Host-associated > Plants > Roots > Nodule | place: Mexico: Nepantla...
AGTTAATGATAGGCTTCACTTTATTAGTTTACAAACACCTCGATTATGAATATATTACTAAGATAGTTGTTATTTTATTTATTATATTGATTTGAAAACTTATAATTTTATTTATTATTACTAATTAGGTAAATTCCTACATAACCTATAACATCCATTTTTTTAAAATTACCATTCATTTCATTAAAAAATACATAAAAAAAACAAATTCAAAATAGAATTTAAAAAATGATAAAAAATAAATTGTATATTATATATTATAGTTATTTTTAATAAATAGAAATACACATATGGTAGTGAAAAAAATAAAAGATGCAAATGTACAAAAATGATAAAAATAAAAAAATGCAAATACACATATTAATATTTAAAAAATACAAATACACATAAGTTTACGATGAATTAAAATATTACAATATGAATTTATAGTGTATTTTAATAAATATAAATACACATATGATAATGATAAAACTAAAAAATACAGATATACAGTTTGATATTTAAAAAATACAAGAACACATAAATTAAAGATGAATTAGAATGTTTGAGTATGAATTTTTATAATTTATTTTAATAAATACAAATAAATATATAATAATGATAAAATAAAAAATACGGATACATATATAGAAATAAAAAAGTAGATACATACTAATAATAATAAAAAAAATAATTAAAGATACATATTAATAACAAAAATAAAAAATGCAAATACACAATAATGGTAAAAATAAAAAATTCAATACATAATATTAGTAAAGAAACACGGATACATAATATTAATAAAAAAATATGATACATAATAATAATAATAATAATAATAATAATAATAATAATAATAATAATAATAATAATAATAATAATAATAATAATAATAATAATAAAATGTGCATGCGCCTTACGCGCATGAGTGTCTGTATTCCCATTCCCCCGCTAGTAATAATAAAAAAGATTTCTAGTCACTTTTAATTATTATTAATTCATTTAATTTAATCAAAATTTAACAACAAATTATACATAACATTTATAGTATCAAGATTGATTAATGGTGACGCAATTTGACATCTATAGGTTGTTATTAGAACATGTAAAAGTTGAATAAAGTGATAGTTTACTTATTCATTATAGAGATTAACATGTTTTGTTTTGAAATTGCATATTGTGTAGATTGTATTGTTTTTGTTAAATTGTTGAATTGATATGTATGCTACATTTTTTATTACATGATTAATAATGGTTCTGATTTTTGTAGTAAGATTACGAAACATGTTAGAATAGATAAAATTGGAGAATTTTGATTGGTGGATTGTTGTTTTAATTATGCAAAAGTTCTATTTTATGCAATTTTTTAGCTTAAATGAAAAAGAGATTAAAACAAATTTTTTTTTTACTGAAAGTGTTTTCGCTCAAATGACAATCATTTCGTTTAAGCGCAAATTATGTCGAGATAATTTTTTTTTTTCAACCAAAAATGTGTTGTTGAGTGAGGCTTGATGTTTTATTTGAATACTTAAATTTGATATGCATGGAGATATCATATGTATTTGTGAATTATCATATTTTGAATTACCAAGTGTAATAAATTGAAATGTTGTGTATGATAATTTGAATAATTGCTAGAGTGACAATAATGCAATGATTTGTATATGATAATATTTATGGAAGATTTATTATTAAAATACTAAAATGTGGTATAAGTATTAAGTTAGAATATTTAATGACTTTGCCCATATATTATTATTATTATTATTAAAAATAATTACATAATCCTTATGACCAACTTATACATTATATATAGTTGCATATGATTAAACTATGTAGGATGCACTATATTGTTAATAGAGTTCATCTCCATCTTGATTGCATCTGATCAAACTGTGTAGGATATACTACGTTGTTGATAGAATTGCCCTCCATCATTTGATGTATTCCATTATATTGTGGATGATGATTTATATGGTAGATATGATTTGACTGCATCATTCCTGTTATTGGTGGTATTTGATGAGACATATTAACAAGATTTAGATGTACTAGATGAGGCATGTTGATAGGAGGATTGAAGTGTATCCCTTCTTGCACTTGCATTAGTTGACTTAACACCATGTCATGCATGCTTTTCTTTTTCTTTTGCTCTTTCGACATATTGTTACGCATAAAATATTTTTGTGCATGACTCGCCACCTGAGTTGCATCTTTTGTTTGAATGTAATATGAAATCTTTTTTCAATATCCTCTCCCATATATGTAAAGTCCTTCCAAAAACAATCTATGATGAAAAAATAAATAGGAGATTAAAATAAATTAAAAATTAATTAAACTCTAATATAATGTTATTGAAAAAATAAAAGTATAAAAAGAATATTGATATTATAGAAGTACCTATGCTCTTCCATGGTCCAAGTAATTCTTTTTCATTTATTGGACTGAACCTGGATTCGACACTGTTTGGATGTCTGAGACGGTGACAACATTAAAGGAGCTTCCACAACGTTTTGATGAGGGTGACCGGAGAGGAGAGTTGCTTCTGATAGCATTATTGGAGGACCATTGATCGTGTCCGAGGTGGCAGGCTGAGTTTGGATGTTAGGGAGCACTTCCAACAACAAAGCATTCGTCTCATTCCACCATTCCTCACTCAACACTTCCATTCTTTTTCCTTCTTTCTTCTTCTTTAAACGCTTTCTTCCTTTCCAACTCACTACAAAATCTCACTTTTCTTTTCTCTTCTCACACTTTCTCCTTCAAACATTTCACTCTTCACATCCATATTTATATTTATAGATAAGATAACACACTATATTAACAATAAGATAAAAGAAATCACCTTAATAATATTACGGTTAATACTGTTTTGATACTTTATATTTTAAAATATTTATTTGTTTTGCTTATTTTTTGGCAATTGGGATGGCCACATATGTTAAAGATGTGTTTGGATATATGTTTTTTACTAAGAACTGTAAGAACTGATGTAAATTATAATTTTTTTTCTAAAATTAAAATTAATATATTTACAAAAAAATTTAAAATATAAATTGAAACAAATATTTTATTTGTATAATTACTTCCTGATAAAGATAAAATAAATTACAAGTTATATTTTTAAGTTTATATGTCACTGTAATAATAAATATAAATATTTACATTATAATATGTTAGTTTTTTTATTAAATTAATATTAGCCAAGTTATATTTTATTGCCAAAATGTTAGTTTTTAGTTTTCCGTTTATAGTACATTGAGTTTTAAAGATCTTAATTTGACACTTTATTTTTAAACATAGGTTATCAAAGTTTTAAAAGTTTATTTCTGTCTTTTATGTTCTTAAGGGTTCGATTTGCTATGTTTTAAAAAAATATTTATATGCTTTTTAGCCGAAATTATGATATATAAATTAATGCTAATTGGTATTTCACCAAATATTTTTAGAGGTGTTTTTATATTGATAGTAAGGTGATATGTTTTATTTTATAATTTTCTCCATTTTTTTACTGAATTTTAATTGTTTTCAGTTCCATTTTTAGGTGAGGGACGAAACTTATACTGCCTTTGAAAATATATATATCATGTAATTATTGAATTCAAGAAAAACTAATAATTTGTGTTCAAATATTTAATTTTTTAAAAGTGAGACACTTGTCTATACTCAACAACTACCCTCTATCTCTACAAGGTTTTCCACATAACTATGATTTTATTTTATTCAAATTTTATCCTTATATTTATGTTTTATTTTATTATTTTAAAATATATGAGAGGGGATATTTGTCATCTGTGACTTCTCTATCTTTAAGAATTAAATTTTGAATTTTAAATTTTATATTTGATTTTTAAATTTTAAATTATTAAATTATTAAATTTTAAATTTTAAAGTTTGTATTTTAAATTTTAAAGTTTGAATTTTTAATTGTGAATTTTAAATTTTAAATTTTAAATTTTAAATTAGGAATTTTTAATTTGTAATTTTAAATTTTGAATTTTGAATTTTAAATTTTAAATTTTTATTTTTAAATTTTAAATTTTGAATTATGAATTATGGAGTACTCTATACCTCTATATAAAGGGATTCCCCTCTCTAACTTCTCTTAATTCTTTTCCTATTTTATTCTGATATCAATATTTGTTTTGATTTTATTATTATAGATATTGTGTCATTTTCTATTTTTTCAAAAATTTAAAATTTAAAAATTTCAAACTCAAAAACCTCTTCGAACCACTTTAAATTTCGAAAAAATTTTAAAGTTTTAAAAAAATTTAAATTTTTAAGTTTTTCAAAATTTTTAAACATTCAAAATTTTCAAATTTTAAATATATTAGGTAAAAAATTGGAAACAAAATTTTTATTTGAAATATTTTATGAAAAATATATGCGAGAATAGTTTTCAAATTGATTTAAGAATTTGTCTTTAATCTCTACAGGATATGGATATTTTCACTATGCATAAACCCATGTACCCACCTTACTTACCACTTTCTTTTTTGTATCATACTTCTCATTTTCTTCTCTCTTTCCTTTCTTCTTTCATGTAAAAGCATATTTTGATTCTCACTTCTCTTTGTATTTTTCTATGTTTTGATTAATCTTTGTGGAACCCTAATTTGAGCATTGTCTTATGAAATTGTAATTGAAGTTTGTGATTAGATGGAGGGGAAAGACTTAACAAAAGGAGTTGCGGGCACTATCACAACAATCGTTAATTCTCTTTATGCGCATTTCAATTTGTGAAACACTAATTTGACATCTTTCTTATGAAATTGTGATTAAAACATGTGACTAGAGGAATAAGAAGGACTCAACAGGGGGCAGAGGGTAAGTGATGAAAGTCCTTGATCATAAGACGTTTTTCTGAAAACAATTTTATGAATTTAAATAAAATCATACAGTACAGTGACTAAATTATATTCTTATTTTCTCATGTTTTACAGAAAAGTTACTTCCAATCTGATTTACTTATTCACAATCTTCAAACAGAGAGAAACTTTAGTTAGAAGAACGTAGAATGAGGAAGACACTGAACCCCTAAACACTATTTTTCGTGCGCGTTCCTATCATTGTCGTGCTTACCCCAAAAGCACAAGGTTCCAATATGAAGTAACACTATTAAGAGCGGTGTGTAATCTGGATTCGGTGCGTGTTGCATGTGCTTCTACATCCATTGGAAAGAGTAGTGAAAAGTTGGTAGTTTTGTTTGTGAATAGAAAAAAATGGTTCGTTTTTTGGATTTGATTGGGAGGGTTAAGAATAAAGGGGTTGTGGCGATGGAGGATATGAAGGGGAAGTGGTTGACGGTGGTGGTAAAGGATCAGAACGATTTGACTAAGTCTCTTTGTGGGTCAAAGACAAAGAAAAGATAAGCATATTTCATTATTTTTTCTCCTTTTGTATATAATATTTTCATGATTAATGTTGATTGCGCGATTAAGGATGAATTTTTGGTTTATTGCTTAATGGGGTCACATGTGTTGCAATGATAAAAATAAAAAATGCGGATACACATGCGTGAAAGCGCCTGTGTTCCCGCTAGTTGTAAACATAATTCAAAATTGTTGTCGTCTTGAATTTGATTCTTGATCTTGTTATCATCTCTCCCAACTTCAAAAACTAAGCGAGAGTCACTCCTCTTTTGAGTTATTCAACCAAACATTTCCCTTCAAACCCCATTTTTATCCCTTTCTTCTTCAACGGTTCAAAAAAACCACTTACGCCATCCAAGAACTTCTCTTCGCAACGCCATTAAACATGTAACTATCTCAATTCACGTTGGATCTAAGAAATGAACCCTTTTCCCCGAAAGTGTAACTGTGTGTGATGATGCAGGAAAGAAGAAGAAGAAGAAAGTTTCATGCTTTCAACAAAAATAACTCTTCCATTCTTCTTAGGTATGCACATTCTCTTCTTCACTTTACCCAACTTTTTGTTACAATTTTTATGATGATATATTATTTATCATTATATTTATTCTTCTATTATTTCTCATATATTTTCTCTGCAAATTTGTTCTTTTCTTTGCAGAGCACTTTTTTCCCTCTTTTCTTTATCCTCCCTAGGTGTGTTTTCGTGTCAATGTTATGTGAGTACACATCTAAATATAATGCCTTGGAAAATCTCAAGTCGATGATTATGTTTATTTACTGCATGAAAAATCTCAAGCAGTGAATGCCTTGCAAGTTTATATAAATGAAGTGGAAAGACAACTAGACAAAAAGGTGAAAATTGTCAGGTCAAAGAGTGGTGATGAATATTATGGAAAGTATGATAAAAGTGGACAGCACCCTGGTTTATTTGGTAATTATATTTTTACAATGGCTTGCAATTGAGACGAATCTTCAATTAGGAATACAATATAAATATGGGGTATGTATGGCATAGTATGAAAACAACTAAAGTGAAAATAAACCAAAAAAAAAAAATTCTTATCATTCTCGTCTATCACCTAAAAGTGTAAATGAAAACAACTAAAATTAAATACAAAAAGAAGTCTGAATAAATTATAAGGGGAAGTTATAAGACAAAACATATCACCTTAGCTCTTGTGAGAATAATTTTTCCAGAGATAAATATACACAAGACTATTTTAGGTTGCTTCATATGGTATATTAGACCTGAAAACAACTCTAGTTCATATTACCATCACACAATTTGTTGTTTGTGGTGATAATATGAACCAGAATTGTTTCCAGGTCCAATCTACCGTGTGAAGCAACCTAAAATAGTCTTGCTTATTTTTGTTTTTATAAAAATTGTTTCTATCAAAGCTAAAGTGATACTTTTTGCTTTTTAATTTCTTCTTACAATTTCCTCCCTTTTTTTCCTAGGTTTTAGCTATTTTCATGTCCATTATTAGGTGATTAATGAGACGTATATTGTCTTTTGGGAACATATATCCTTTACTTGCTGAATTCAGGAAAAACCAACAATGGTACAAATTTGTCTTCATAATATTTTATATACTTTCATTTTTGCAATGACATTATATTAATATTTTTATACATTGTTTATTGTGTTGGTCATTTGATTAAAATGTGTAGGATGCATTATATTATTAATAGAATTCATCTCCATCTCATGCATTGGTTGCATCTAGTTAAACTATGTAAGATGAACAATGTTGTTGATAAAGTTCCCTCCATCATTTGATGTATTGGTTGTATTTCATTATAGTGTGGATGATTATTTAAATATTCTTACTTATTTTTGTCTCTGGAAAAATTGTTCTTACATGAGCTAAGGTGATATGTTTTGTCTTATAATTTCCTCCCTTTTTTCTCAATTTTAATTGTTTTCATTTCCATTTTTAGGTGAGAGATGAAACTTATACTGCCTTTGAAAATATATCTTGTACTTACTGAGTTCAGGAAAAACCAATAATGGTACGAATTTGTCATCATATATTTAACTTTTTTAGAGTGAGACTCTTGTCTACCCTCAACAACTACCCTCCCTATCTTTAGAAACTTCCCCACTTAACTACCATTTTTTTTATTTAAATTTTATCCTTATATTTATTTTTTATTTTATTATTTTAAAATATATGAGAGGAGATATTTGTCATAATTTGACTTCTTTATTTTTAAAAACTAAATTTTGAATTTTAAAATTTTAAATTTTAAATTTTGATTTTAAATTTTAAATTTTGTATTTTAAATTTTAAATTTTGAATTTTGAATTTTAAATTTTAAATTTTGAATTTTAAATTTTAAATTTTTGAATTTTAAATTTTAAATTTTGAATTTTAAATTTTAAATTTTGAATTTTAAATTAGGAATTTTAAATTTTTAATTAGGAATTATGGAGTAATTGTAAACATAATTCAAAATTGCAGTTGTCTTGATTTTGATTGTTGATATTTTTATCATCTCTCCCAACATCAAAAACTAAGCGAGAGTCACTCCTATTTTGAGTTATTCAACCAAACATTTTCCTTTAAACCTCACTTTTATCCATTTCTTCTTCAATGGTTCAAAAAAACCACTTACGTCATACGAGAACTTCTCTCCGCAACGTCATTAAACATCTAAGAAGTGAACCCTTTTTCTCAAAAGTGTAACTGTGTGTGATGATGCAGGAAAGAAGAAGAAGAAAGTTTCACGCTTTCAACAAAAAAAACTCTTCCATTCTTCTTAGGTATGCACATTCTCTTCTTCACTTTACCCAACTTTTTTGTTACACTTTTTATGATTATATATTATTTATCATGATAATTATTCGTCTCTCATTTCTTCTCTCATTTCTCTGTAAATTTGTTCTTTTCATTTCAAATTTTTTCTTTCATATCTTCGTGTCAATAATATGCAAGTACACATCTAAATATAATGCCTTGGAAAATCTCAAGCAGATGGTTATGTCTATTTACTGCATGAAAAATGGTGTTTTAGGGAATGCCAGACACACCACAACAAAATGGTGTTTCAGAAAGGCGTAATAAAACCTTAATGGATATGGTTAGGAGCATGTTAAGTAATTCATATGTACTTGTATCATTGTGGATGTATGCTTGAAAAACTGCCATATATCTCTTTTGTTATCCTTTTGAGATGTAAAATCAAAACTGCTCACAAAATGACAAATATCTCATCTCATATATTTTTAAAATAATAAAATAAAATATAAATATAAGGATAAAATTAGTAAAATAAAATGATAGTTAAAGAGGAAAATCTCTTTTATATATAGGCATAGATAAATTTATGTTATTAAATGTAATATTATTTATATTTTATAGTGATTTATTTTATTTTCTTTAGATAAATTTAGGATTTTGAATGTAATATTACATAAAATATGGTGATTTATTTTGTTTTGTTGTTATATAAATTTAAGTTATTAAGCGTAATATTATTTACATTTTATGTCAAGTCATTATGGTTGTATGGATTCCTTTTGTTTTGTGTTAGGTTTTTCTGCGATTTTGCTGGTTTGGTTGATTTCGTTATTTGGGTTTGTAATTTGTGACCCATTTTATAGTTGTGAGCGTTGTTTGGTTTGGGGTTGAAAGGTGTTGTGTGACAAAAAATTTAGTTGTTTTCCTTAAAGCTATAAATGGGTATTAAGGTCTAGCACAAGTAAGTATTCCTTGGAGGCACTAAGGCCCATGAGGGTTAAGGTTTCCAGGGAAAGACTGTATGCATGGCACGTGAATAATTTGGGCACCCATAGAACAGATGGCCCCGCAGCGCTGGTGCATAAGTTGGTACTCTGACGACCATACTGTTAAGACTTTGCACTCCAGAAGAGGAAAGTCATGTGCAACGGCTACGTTAAGGTTGTGCAACGCGTCAGAAGATGCCTCGCCAGTAACCCTAATTCCACTTAAGGAAAGATCCTCGTGGGACAAGGAGTTGACCTAGACACATCCTATATAAAGGGTGGTAAGAACACTAGAAAGATACGTCGTTTCTAAGATTGAGACTGCTTTACAATACTTATTGTTTCTTAGCCCAGTACTGACTTGACCGTCGGAGTGCAATCAACAGGTAGGACCTTTTTTGTTTCAACGCAGCCACCCTCGATCATCCAAGGAGAGAGCAGAAACCACCAAGAGACGGAAGAGTCATCATCTGCCTTTGAAGGTGCATAATGTTAGTGGGAAAAGGTGCATAATCAGTTCACTTCCTGTTTTCACTTTCTTTATTTAATTTATGTATTTTTAAAAGATAAAAATATCCCTGATAAAGAATGAACTCCTTCATATTTAACTATTAGTATTAAATTTGAAAGTCTCGGTGTATTGATGACAGATGTACAGAGCAAGAAAATCTTTATGGTTATTATTCTAAAACCGGTCACTAAATGGATCCTAATGAATAAGATGAATGAATTAGTAAGTAATGTGTATTTCTTATATTAATATAATTATTTGGTATTAATATGAAATCATGTTAATCACATATTACACACATTTTCTACATTAATAATTCAGTTCATTATGAAAAAATTATATCTATATAGTATTACGAAACATTGGAAGGTAAATAAAAAAAAGTTGAAGCGCACTAGTATATTAGTGTTAGGTGGTAGAAGAATAACACATGGTTTGTGAAAATCGTTGGCTTATTTTGGTTTGATATTTATTATTTGTCATCTACTTTTTTATATATGCACCTCCTAGAAGTAACGGGGTTTGAAAACTGCCAGAAATAGCGGGGGTTTGAAAATCGTCGGGAATAGTGAGTGTTTCAAAACTATCGGGAATAATGGGAGTTTCAAAACTGCCAAGAATAGCGACGCTGGATCTTTCAGAGGAAAAGCAAACCGTAGATAACATACTTAACGGGAGTTAAAACCACCATAAACACAAAAAATAACCTCCATTAATTTTTTTTTGTAGTGAATAGTTGAGTTTTGGAGTTTTAATGTAATTGAAATGCTAAAATGTATAGTGGTGTGTCTTACATAGGTTTTTACTAAAAAAAAATTAAATAAGTTAATAAGTTGTTGAAATATGTTAAGGTTTCACTTAATTCTTTAAAAACACTCTATTATTTTAATCTTTTAAACAATGTTATTAAGTTAAGTCGCTAACCATAAACTATGAAAATTTCATAGACTTATTTGACGTTTTTCTTAGTTTGAAGCCCTAATGATTATAATACAACCAAACACAGAAAAAAAATATAATAAAAAAATATTAGTAATGATTAAATTTGTGTTTGCAAAGTTCAATAATATCTTCAAACATGTTATGATGTTGTTTGTTATGAGTCTTTAATCATATTTATTTGCTTTTATTACAACTAATGTCACATTTGCCAATTTATTTAAGAAATATATTTAATAATACATAAAAATTGAGAAGTAAATGATAACATTGGTAGACCATTATAATTAGCTAACTCTTCTTAGAATTTGACTAAGGTGTCATTTCTAATTGGTTGAATTGAGCAGCACTATTTAGCTTTTCTCATGACTAATCTTCTCTGAGTTTATTCACCATTTAATTACTCGTAAACCTTTCTTCATTTCTCATAATTTGGCAAATTAATCCTTTGATTCTCTTGCAAGTCATGTTGATCTTTCTTTTGTTTTGTATTTTTTCTTCTTAAATTGTGATAAAAGAATTGTTTTTTTTCTTCTTATATTGATACAAGTAAATGAAATTATTGGATATTTAATATAATAATAATATAATTGTTTGCATGAGAGAGAATCTCTTAATTAAATATCATATATAATTGCATTCAATATATTTAACTATATATTTCCTAGAATTAGAATAATATGATTATTAATAAACAATGTAAGTTATGGAGCATCATGACAATTCTTTTACATATCTATTATTAGTAATGAAAAGGGAACATTTTTATATTTAAGTTATATCATCAGACTATTATAGATTTTCCATTAATTTACACTAATAATTTCCCTTTCCATTACAAAATTCTTTAGCAGAATCTATTTTGAAGGTGCTAATCATATTATTATATTTTGTATACCTTTTTGTTATAATATTTAATAATTAATTTATTTGTACGTGTAACTGGGAATTATTTTATCTAGTTTATCTAAACCTTGTGATATTTATATATTCTAGAGCCCTTGAAGGAAATCGTGTCATTTTTTACATGAAGTTGAACAGAAGCAAAAGATATTATAGAGAATTTATTTTACGACAAAAATACTGCTGATATTTATTGAAAAACTTTTTTATTTAATTTTTACCTAGACTTTTTTTCATTACGGATGATTTTTATTTACACTATAAGAAAAATATTAAATAAAAAATACTTTTAAAAAAAATAATTATTATATTCATTAAATTAGATATTATTTTATAAATTAAATAATTATTGATATATTTAAAATAATTTCTAAAAATATCTAATTAGTTACTAAAGTGTTCACTACCAACTATTTTGGATTCTTGGAAAAATTGAATTGAATTCTCATTTTTACTCACACAGAAAGCCATTGATGTTAGAAAATAGGAACAAAAATAAGTGTATGAGCATGTTTCTACAAAAAATTATAAGTATTTCTAGAGAGAGAAAGAAAAAAAATAGTAAATGAATTTTTACACAAGCTAAAGAGAAACTCATTTAGTTTTTTTTTTCTCACTAAAAATTTTTAAAATTTGTTTTCCATTATACCCTAAAACTATAATTTGTGACAAGTTTGAAGTAGAAGTATTGGACGCCGTGGTTAAAAAAAGGGAAATCATCTAAAAAGCAAAAAAAAGAAGAAAAGAGAGTGAATTGATTAATCGAGTTGCTTGTACAACAATTTATTTGATGAGCATGATGAATACTCAAAAGAATTTTGTGGTTCCTTTTTGAACTTGCTTGTTCACAATCAAAGGTTGAAAGCTGATAATTAAAACTAAGAAAATGATTCACAACCTCAACTTTGAGGCTGGTGGGTGACCCTCACCATTATTATCGATCAACATCTTTTACCTTTTATAATGACCAAATGCCATAATTGAGTTTTGTGGTGTTATACACATAATGTCTAACACAACATACATGCACGGTAACCAATATTGAATGGAAACACAAGTACATGACTTGACTTTGGGTATTTCATATGGATCTTATTTTTAACTACTTCCATGCATAATAAGGAAACCAATATTTAGAAGTTAGAAGTGGCAGGATTCATCCTACTGAAATTTTTGTTTTATCATAGCTGAAGGTTTAGTCATGAGTTATGTTCAACGTGTCTCGCGTTTGTTTTTCATACTTAGATTGGTGTGTAGAGCCAATGATTTGTATGATGTTTGTTAATTTTTTTAGGAATTCTATTTCTTGAGCGTAGGTGTCAGTATTATGAATGTAATATAAATATTTTGTATACGGGTTTAAGTATTTCTGAAATACCTCATATTTATTCATTTGCTTTTTGAAAAAAAAAGAAAAAAAGTCAAACACACCAACTTAAATTTATCAACCTTGTAACATTATTTCCATTTCACAAATCATTCAATCATATCTTAATTTAACTTTTATGAATTCTACTATATTACATTACTTTTAAGATCTTTTTACAATTTTTGTTTTGATACTTTAATAAAGTTTGCTATTAGGACATATATAGCATATTTATTACATCACTTATTTTATTTATTTATTAAAACTCATGTTAAGCAATTTTTATTCTTTGAAACTTATTAGACTTTATGTGTCACATGAAAACTAGTATAAAATTAACAAAATTGAAGAATTAGATCAAAGTTATAAATAAATAAAGAAATTTCTAAAAGTATCATAAGTAAATATATTGGGAATTTATATATATATATATATATATATATATATATATATATATATATATAAATATAAAAACAAAAAAAAAAGAATTTTCTATTATGTATATC
>Ga0123342_1008204_pt1 | contig 13313 bp, 7 predicted proteins | sample Turbeawhitnodule_FD_89960 | JGI IMG/M metagenome (GOLD analysis project Ga0123342, IMG submission 89960) | Root nodule microbial communities of legume samples collected from Mexico - Turtle bean Mexico white nodule | ecosystem: Host-associated > Plants > Roots > Nodule | place: Mexico: Nepantla...
AATTCAAATAATTTGAACTACATAAGAGTAAAGGTTTGTAATTTTTTTCTTTCTCTATTATCATTGTTTATCAATATACTGACATATTACTTTTTATTGAATTATAGTGTAATAAACAACCAGAAAGCTATGAGTGTGACTATTACATTATGCAATGGATGATTACCATTATAAGACTAGGTGTTAAAACTGGTTGGAAAGAGGTACTATATATGTTAAATCATTTTTATAATTCTTGGACATATATATATCTAAATACTAATTTATGTCAACTTTGCAATGCAGTTATTCACAGAAGAAACACCAATTAGTGAGAAAGGCATTTCATATGTTAGAGATTCTTGGTCCACATATTTCATTAATTTTTATAACTCTAGCATAGGTAAACAATAGTGGTTTTATTATATGTAATTTGATCACTTGTAAATGTACATTTTAATGATTTCAATTGATTACTATATTTCTGTATTTGTCTGGCTGGGTTTGATCATTATGCAGGTTATTAAAATATATGGTTTCTGCACAAAACAAATTGAACTTTAAAAAAAAACACTATTTACAAATGCGGTCATTTACCAAGACCGCATTTGTAAATAGTGATTTATGAATGCGATTTTTCATAAATCCTAAACCCCAAACCCACATCCCTAATTCAGAATAATATACAAATGCGGTTATTTTAGGTAACCGCATTTGTAAATGTGATTTATGAATGCGGTCCTATGACCGCATTTGTAAATTCCAAATTTACGAATGCGTGCTGATCAAATGCAATTCTATGACCGCATTTGTAAATTTAAAATAGTCGCATTTGTTTTACATATCTGCATTAGTGTTAAGATTGTGTTTGTTTTTTTTTTTTTTGCAAACTGTGAGGTCACCCCAAGGTTTTATTAGTGAAAATTTTGTAGTTTTGCTAAGCCGTGTGAGAGTTATGTAATCTTGTTGTCTCCACGCAAGCTATGAAGTCACACCAAAGTTTGTTTCAGTGAATAATTTGTATTTTAGCTCCACTTGGTATGTGTGTAATATGAGGCATACGAGAGAGCATTAGAAACATGGAAGTAAGAAAGTGTATTTTATCGTAATATATATTATTTTTAAATTTCTTTCCATCTGCAATTAATTTATACTAATTTTAAAAAATTTCCATCTAAATTATTAAATTATAAAATTTAGTATATGATGTGTAATTATAAAAAAAAATTCTAACACACAAAGTGAAGGAGGCAGAAGGTATAGGGGTGAGGAAGAAGATGAAGTGAGGATAAAGGAAAAAGAAGGCTTATTTAATAAATGTGAGTGAGGACAATTTTATGGTTTCAGTAGGTGATGGTGGTGGTTCTTGAAACTATGGGGTGCAGGAAGAAGGGGCCCCGCGTAAAAAGCAAAAAACAAAGTATTGGGAGGCGAAAGGGCAATAGGTGGGCTTAGAGAAAAGGTTGGGCGAGGCAAAATTAGCGAAATAGGAGTGGAATGTGCAGCACCATCGGCAGTGTATTCTCCGTGACGCCACGCGTCACAGCGCAACGTGAAGAGTAACAAACATAATGGCATGCATGTGGGCACGTGTCCAAATAATATCTGAGCGCCAACCCTCTTTGTGATCTGGTAAGGGTCTGAAGACCAAAACAAATTAAGAAATGGTGAAGCTAGCATCTGCAAGGGACTTCCGCACCTACGGGCCGGGCCTGACCAAAAACCGCTTGGAGTACATCAACGCAGGGCTCTACCTCATTGCCTCCATCCTCCTGCTTTCGGGCCTCACTGCTCAGCTTTCCTCCCAACCCCGATTGGGCCTCCTTCTCATCATCGCCGCCCTAGCCTTCATCCTCCTCGTCAATCTCCATGACCTCTTCGCCCATCTCGCCGGCATCGATTTCCAGTTACACTTGATGACCTTCGACCTTCAACTCGCCTTCGTCGAGTTCGCCGTTCCTCTCCTTCAGATGCTCGGAACGCTTCTTGCCTTCCTCGGAGTCCTCTTTCTTTTTATTCAGGTATATATGCATCTTCTTGCACTCTTCCTGCCTAAAATATGCTTTAAACTTTATCTTTCTTTGGTTCCTACGTTTTCTTACTCAAATCATAATGTATTCTTCACGTTCTATGTTTCAAATGTAGAGTTTAAACTAACACAAACCGAATTAGGTTTATATCTCTCTGTTTAGTGTCTCACTACACCTCAAATACTGCCATCTTCAAAGATTGAGTTTAAGGCATGCATATTAGAAAATATTGCTAGTCAATCTAATCATAATAAGGTTTTTTTAGTTCTTATACCAATCCCACCGTTACATCTCTCGTTCATACACACACAAACAGTAATGATACATCGTTATGAAATTTATATTTGTCTTCTTTATTATTTTTGGGTCATGTATCATTTTTCATATTTTTTTATATGTTAAACAACTTATCTTTGAATCAACAACTTCAAAAGTAACAGGTGCTTAATCTCACATCTTTTGCCACATATATGCACGTTAGACCCATAGTATTTTTTCTATTATATAAACTTAGGCATCCTCCTTACATGAGGGACAATTGCTAAAATAACTTGAGTTAGAAAGATCTTAGAAAATTAATTAGGTCTAACTCGTTTCTACCAAAGAAGGCCAGGTTTGCAGCACTAGTCGTAGAATTGACCTATTTTTCATTAGAATGAATCTTATACAAGCATCTATGTCTAGCACGGAGATGGTGTAATTGGTATTGTATAATTACTTATTTTAAAATTCAAAACCTTAAAACAGGTGCCGGATACTATACCTAAAGCAAAGGTTATTTCTAAAATGTCTAAGAAATGCTCAAGTCACATGAAGAATGAAGATAGTGTTTAGACATTTAACTTTTGGCTACCCATTTTTTTTTGTTTTTATCAACAAAAGAATATAATAAAATAAATTGGAGTATTTAAGGATGCTAAAACCCTTATACGTAAAAACAAAAATATAATAAAATAATTTGGGAGCATTTAAGGATGCTCCCTTATACAAAAAGGCTATTAGCCCCTGTATACACCCAAACAGAATAAACAGAAAAACTGCAAAATGGCTACAATTGGTAACTGTTAAGAATAAATACCTAAATTGGTAGATTTTAGATGAATGTGTTGACCCATGATTAAAATTTTCATACAAATGGATTCTTGAACTTTTCAAGGACCCCATATAAATTTTAGTTAGGACCTATATATTAGCCAACACATTCAATTTTGAGCCACCAATTTGAATATTTACAGTAGTTGTTAGCATGCATTTGTTTGTCTATATTGATGTTTGCATGTGTGTCTTTTAATCAATGTCGTCTTGTTTATTTAGTTATTTTGCTATTTAAATTGGACATCATCTTTTTTGGTGTGTGTGAACCAAAACACAGGAGGAGAAAGGATATGGGTACTTCAAACTGGAGAAGAATGCTCTTAACATGCTTATTGCTGGTTCTGTATTTTGGGTCATAGGATCAATTCATAACTCATGCCAAATTTATGAGAAAGCGGACGGTCATGTTCAAATCTTGCAGCAGTGTGTTTGTATTCCATTTTTTATGGGGAGTTTGTCATTTATGCTCAGTGCGATTCTCAATTATCAGGAGAAATCTAAAACGATTCACCATGACATTCACTTACTTGTAAGTAGTCTACATATATTGAACAACAATTCCGCTCTCTTAATTTGGTGTTAGTTGGTCAGCCAACACTTCTATGCGAATGAGGCCAATGAGTACTTATCAACGAGTGAGACCTGCATAGCTATGAGTTGGCCTAGTTAATCTTTTCATATTTGATATTTACTTTTATCAACCAATCAGAAAGGTTAGTTAATAATAATATGAATAAGGTACAAGAATAAGTACTGTATGTTACAAGCAAGGGAAAAAAGAAACAGTTCAAACAGTATTAAAAATTGATACATAACAAGTCTCATTTACTTTCAAAAACTTGCAACCCAAACAATATACCTTTTGCAGTAGGAAGCAGTATTCTCCTTCATAGAGGCAGTGCACACTGCTTGGTGGGGTGATTGTTGATTACTATGAGTACTAATGAGGGTCAATGGTGATGATTGATACAGGGTAGCACTTGGATCTGGCTAGGCATCTTCGGAAGCCTAATGTTCCTTACTGGTGGATTCACAAACTTAATCAAAGTGTTCAAGATGCAACAAATGAATGGAATAAGACTGGAGAAACTAAGAGGTGGAGCACACGAGCGTCTGGTGAGTTCAAGAGAAGGACGTGTTCCCCTGATCATTGAACGACAAACTATAAGCCATGAACCTCAAGAGACCAAAATTACTTTACCTGTTCCTACTCCTACTCCTTATAAGGATATCCTTATTGGTAGTGCTAACTCATGATTGATGCTGTCTCCACCCGTCTCTTATGCTCCTCATTTTTGTGTTTCCTTTTTAACCAGGGGGGCTTTCTTTATGTTATTATAATATATAATATATATAGAAGCTTCTTGATCAGGCCATAGATAGATAGCAGCCAACATTCAAGTTTCAAAACAGAGACTCTTAGCTTAGATTACAACTTCTAATGACACTATCATAGCTTCTCTACTCAATTGTGTTCCTTAACTATTTAACTTACATAAAAATATGTATTATATATAATATGTTAGAATTATTTAAAAATAATTTATATATTGAAAATAAGTATTTAACTAAATGTTTTCAACTTATTATTTTCTTTAATCAATTAATTGAAAAGACTTCGGATGTTTTAGAAAAATAGTTTTATAAGTAAAAATTGCTTTTTTGATATGTTTAATATATATTTGTTTTATAATTGGTTTTAAAAGTTTGAAAATTATATGAAAATATATATGTTTTCGCCAACAAATCTGGTCGAGTCTAAGTGGTGGTTTTCGGGTCAATTTTTCAATATCGTTGCTTTGAAATGTTTGAAGATTATAATGAAGGAAGTTCTATCAGCGAGTTCGAGGTCTCAAGTCTTTCATAATACTCGTATATCGTTCCTGATTGTTTTTGTTGAACTTATAATAAATTTAAATAACTGATTCAGTTGTCCATTTTTTCTTGTTGTTTTAAAACATTCCATGTATTTGTCATCTATGAAGGTTGAAAAGTTGATCTCTGGTCATTGGACTTTCTTTTATTTCTTTTATTTGGATCGGGTCATTGGACTTTCTTTTATTTCTTTTATTTAGATTACTTGGATCGGGTCATTGGACTTTCTTTTATTTAGATTACTTGGATCGAGCTCTGTCTATTGGATGGGCTGGGCTTGAGCTAAGTGGATCGAAGAAATACGTGTGCCTGAGCTAAGTGGACCGAAAAAATACGTTTTTAAGTGATCGAGTTATGATTTGAGTTATGATTTGATCACGATTGGATGATACACAACCTCAAGTTGAGCAGGGCGAGGTGAAGAGGATTATTTATGTCTGTTATGAAAAGACGTTGGCACAAAGGGTGACTGATTCACGAATTTTGAAGTGTCACTTGCTGGGATGATTTTATGTCAACGTTTATGGTGCGTACACGTGTCTCACGATCAACGACTAGAGCGAACTATTGTTTTAACTTCTCGTTTTGAAAAATAGAAAACATTTTCTTCTTCTTCACTTTTTTATTTCGCCCCTTCATAGAGAACCCAAAGAAAATAAAAGGAAACTTCCTTCTTGCTTCCCTCGTGTCTCTGTGCTCTGTCATGAACCGTCGCAAACTAGGTATATTTTATCTTACCTATATCTTATTAGACGGTGATTTTTACTGTTATCATTAATTTCGTTGGATTATGCCTCGTTATGTTTGTTTGGTTTATTCATATGGTATTTTTATTGAATTGCTCATCACATTTTATTGTTTGTATGTCTTAGTTATTTAGAGATGGATTATGTTTTCACGGTACTTTGGGCCAAAAATGAGTTGATTAGAGAAATCTCTTGTTTAAAAAATAGGAAGTTGAGGGAGTTCGGTAGTTTGAGTAAAATCGATGAGCACCTAGTCAAAGTCGTAGTGTGTGGAGAGACGAGCCTGTGTGTTGTGACAATTTGTCTGATCCTACGTTTTGTTTCTTTTACACCACAATCTTTATCAAGGTTAGGTTGCATCTCCCTTTAACTATTTTTGAAAAAGAATTATTGACTGAGTTTAATGTTGTTCATGCTAAATTGCATCCAAACAACTGGATATTTATCTGAGCATTTGTTATCTTGTGTTCTTAGTTTAACTATTCGCTGACTATGGATATACTCTTTAATTTTTTTTTGAGTTTAAAAGTTCTGGTAGACAATTGTGAGTATCTTTAAATAGTGTGTACGGAAGGGGTTTGCTTTCCCTCCTTAAAGGTCGATTTATAAAGGTTCGTCTCTCGTTTGGTGATCCGACTTTGTTGGATGGCTTCCTCTATACTGGTCGTCCAATCCTCGTTTCTAGAGTGCTTGTCGTTTTAAAGACTTGGACCTAAGATAGCGAGGAGTGTGTGAATTTTTGGAAAGTTTTAAATTCGTTTTTGACACGTCGACGATTTTGAAAAGAGAATACCTACCGGGTTCTCTTAAAGCCTATATTGGTATATTACGTTCTTTCTAGCCTAAGTTTACTTAGTTTAAGAATGAATCTAGCCTTTGATTTTGAATTTCATGCCTTTGATTTCTTTGCAGAGAAAATGCTCTCCTCCATCAAAGCGGATTAAGATGATGAAGGTCGCCATGGATGCTTTGGTTGTAGGTTAGGTCGCCTCAAGCGACGGTATGCATGTTCAATCCGAGCAAAACGAACGCACCGCTTCAGGGTTCGTCTGCAAGTGAAAAAGGTTAGAGGGTCCGATTTCTTCCAAACATTCTCACTCGGATGGCTGAGCTTCTGACCTGAAGATCCTTACGATTTAAGAGTACGACGTTGCCGGCAACTCGAAGGGTTGTGGGATTCGATCTGATTCCTTAACAAGTCGTGATACCTGTTGAGGACAACGTGGCTCGACTAAAGAGTCCTGAAAAAGATCGATTTTGTGACGACGCTGAAAGTCTACTTGGCCAAGTCACTACATTAGTGTGCTTGGTCAATGTTAAAGCGAAAGAAAGCGGAAGACAAGAAGGCTCATCAGAATGCCGATCAGCAGAAGAAAGTGAGTCGTCTTCAGATCAAGACAACTAAGGTTGATCGTCTTTGCTCAGAGTCGACATGTTGGGCTCAAGAGAAAGCTGTTTTGTACAATCAAGTCAAGTTACTAGAGAAAAACATGGACAACTAGAAGGAGAAGTTGGCTCGGAAGGAGGCCAACCTCTCAAAGACGATAGACACATTGAAGGACGATGTGACGAGTTCATACATCATCAGATTCGAGACCGTTATAGAGCAAGAAACCATTAATTATCGGATCACGACCGAACAGTATAATATAATAGTTTGAAAACAAAAATTCATGTTAGAAATATGTAAAAATATTTGACATGTATTTAATTAAATGTTTTCAACTTATTTTTTCTTTAATCAATTAATTAAAAATACATGATGTTTTAGAAAAACAGTTTCATATGCTAAAATTGTATTTTTGATATTTTTGATAGAGACTTGTTTTACCATAAGATTTTAAAAATTTGAAAACTATTAAAAAATTAATATACAATAGTTTAAATTAAAAATTCATGTTAAAAATATCTTATATATTAAAAATAGGTATTTAATTAAATGTTTTCAATTTGTTTTTTCTTTATTAAACTAATTAGATGTTTTAAAAAAAACAGTTCCAAATGTTAAAATTGTATTTTGATATATTTATAGAGATTTTTTACAATATAAAGTTTTAAAAGTTTAAAAACTATAAGAAAATTATTGTCATATATAGTTTAAAATAAAAATTCATGTTAGAAATATGTAAAAATAATTTTTTTTTAGTTTTAAAATATTTAATTTGTTATTTGTTCCAATGATAAAGTTTATAAAACAATGTTGCTTAACTTAAAATCAAGTTCTTATTCTTTCATATAAACTAATCATCCCCGAAGGTAATTATTAATTATTAGTATCGTCACAACCTTAAAGACAAGAATCTATTTTTTTTAATATGGTTTATTTTATATTTAAAGTTGCATTACCACTAATTTATTTATGGACTACTAATTAAAAAAAACAAACATTTATAACATATATCCATCAATGTTGATCTTGTCATGAAATTAATTTGAAAGCCAAAACAAATTTTCGAAAAGTTACACTCGCACATTTTATTTTAATCACGATATTTGTTTTTTTATTGGAGCACCTGTATTGTCAATTAGTTAAAAAAATTACTTTCAAGATAGTTATTGTAAAATTAATAAAATTATTGTTCATAATAATCTAATTAATTAGCATAGTTGATCTTAAACCAATATAGTAATGTGAATAGCTATCAAAATTGCTTTTCACCTCCAAAATCTGCTGAAAACTGAACAAATTGAAGCAATTTTTACTTTTAAGTTGGAATTATGTGGATTCTAAAAAAAAAAAAAAAGCATTCAAATTCAAAACAATCACTATAAAAAAATTATTAAAAAAATAATTTTAAAAATAAAAAATAATTAATTATTAAATTGGATAGTATTTTAGAGATTAAAATAATTATTAATATTTAAATTATTTTTTATTATTAATAAATAATTTTTAAATTGTATCTATACTACAAGAAAATCATGAAATAAAAACCAATTTTTAGAAACCAAAATAATTAGTTGCAATAATAACTAAATTAGAGACCATTTTAGAAACTAAAAAAAATTGGTTTCTGAATTAGTTAAATAGTTTTTAAATTGGTATCTAATTAGCAATCAAGGTTTTAACTACCAATTATTTAGTTTCTAAATTTGGTAGCAAAACCCTTGGTTGTTAATTAGATACCAATTTAATAATTTAGAAACCAATTTTTTTTTAAGTTTCTAAAATGGTCTCTAATTTAGTTACTATTACAACTAATTATTTTAGTTTCTAAAAATTATTTTCTATATCATGATTTTTCTTGTAGTGCTAATTAGCTATCAAGGTTTTCACTACCAACTATATAATCTAAATAATAAGTAGCTAAAATTTGAATAATTAATTAGATACCAATTTAAAAATTATTTATTAATAATAAAAACTAATTTAGATATCAATAATTTTTTTAATCTCTAAAATAGTATATAATTTAGTTAATATAACAATTAATTATTTTTTATCTTTAAAATTAATTTTTATTTAACAATTTTCTAATGAATTTACAAGTCTAATATTTGAATTTGAAGGTGAATTTATTTTGAATGTTAAAATTGATTTGATAAAATTTAAAAAAGTAGGTTAAGTCGTCTAATGGCGTGGTGAAACATGCTTCTGATTGAAAAATTCAAAAGTCTTATATGCATCTAACATCATTATTGTTGCTTTCAAGATTTTCAAAAGAAAAGTAATAAGGTCTACTTGAGTTAAGGAGTAGAAAATATTGAAAACAAAGCTTGGGTTGACCTGTATTGAATTAAATGATTTGCAGTCACATATTTCTTCAAAACTCAGGAGCAATCAAAGGGCATAAATGGTTGACAAATCCAAAATAACAAGTATAAATTAATTTTCAAACCCACCTTTGCAATTGTGCATCGACCATTGAATGGTTCTAGCTTATTTATTTGTGTTTAAGTGTGTTTCATTACTGAACCTACTTTAGGTGTTGACTTAGGGTTGTTTTAAAGAAGCCGAAAACCATGTGGAAGTGCAAGTTGAGCAAGAGGTATCTGAATTGCTGTACAAATTTGAACCATGTTTTGTTGCTCAGAAAATGTCATGTTTTGGTTTGGTGCTATATTTCATCCATTTGAAAAAGTTATTGAATATGACATGTGACTTAAATTGTACGGATAGAAACAAATATGACGGTGAAGAGTTTTTTTTTGCGTACACTATTTAACGTCTTTATCTCATGAAGTGAAATTTGATTTTTGGCATCTTACATATTTATTTTAATTTAAGATATAGTTGGTATAAGTATGACATTGTTTTCACTTTAAATTTATTTTAGTTTTATCATGACACTAAAATTAAGTATACTTTTTTCTAATAACTTTTCTTTTAAAAGACTATCTAGTACTTTAATGAGGATTTTTTTCTTAACCCATCTCTTTCCTTTTAAATTCAAATTTATTACTCTTTAAATAGTTAAATATAAATTAATTTTAAAAACAAAAAATAATTAAATATAAATCATTTTTAAAGACAAAAATTAATTTGTCATTGTATTAACTAAATTTGATACTATTTTAGAAATTAAAAAAATTATTGTTATTTAAAGTAATTTTTATTAGGTATAATTATCGTCCCTACATTTAGGGACAATATTCAAGTTAGTATGGTAATTTTAAAAAAAATTAATTTCTTTCCTATGTTTTTTAAAATATATCCAAATAATACTTCTGGTTAAGTCTCACCTTACGGTGTCAAGTGACGTGGATTGACAGCAAAAATTAATTGGAGATTTAGGATTTTTTGAATTGCAATTGGGGTGGCAGCAAGAGGACTTTTGGGTGTTCTTTATGCCATCTACCTCCGCGATAACCACACACCCTATTCCTGGAACCTCATGGTTGACATCTTGGACAAGAATCGCTTCTTCAACGTGATGTGGAACGCTATTAAGTCAATGCAGAAAAGAATGACTACTCTCACTGGCCACTTTCGCCTCTGTCTTCGGGAGCTATGTCATCTCCAACCGAACCCGAGAAGCAATTGTGGCGTTTGAGGTTATGGAGAATTACGATTGTGTGAGGGACGTGATTGCTTTGAACTCATTGTTGAGTGCAATTTGTAGAAATGGTAGGACAATTGATGCTTGTGATTACTTGCAAATTGCTAAGAATTTTGTCTGATCGGATGTCGATTCTTACACCATTTTGATGGAAGGATGGGAGGGAGAAGGAGACAATGGTGTGGTTGGTGCGAAGGAGACTTTTGTCGAGATGGTGATTGAGATTGGATGGGATCTTGCCAATGTGCTTGCTTATGATTCACCTGTAATTCAAATTTGAACGAAACAACAACAAATTATGGAAAAACAAGCGCATATGCAAATGAATAGAAAAAGGACCTTGAAGATGAGACTCTTCCTGATCTTGTCGGGGGATGGTTCGCGATGTACTCCTCCTTGGTGAGATTCTCAACCTCTTATGCGCCACGTGTGTAGACTAATATAATTATGTGTGTCACGTCATCAACAATTAACGTCGTTGGTGAAAACTTAGTGGGAGGGACCAAATTGAACCTTTTCAAAAAGCCTTGGAACCAAATTATTTTTTTAAATAAACCACTATATTAAATTGAATATTTACCACAAATATAAGGACAAAAAAGGTAATTATGTCTTTCTATTAATTACAAACTTCTTTCTATTAATTACAAACTTTAGAATCTAAAGTAGTTGAGAAATAAAATTGTTTATATGAAATGTTTTTATGGATTTTTTTTTTCATTGATTGGATATGAATATGTGTATGGATAATAATCAATCTTTTAAATACTCAATGCTTTAGCTTTAAGTATTATGGTTTTACGGTTTCTCATTTTATAATTTCGGATATAGGATAAATCTTTTACTTTAAGATATTTTTGGATTTATGTTTAGAGGGTTACACATTATAGATAAGGGCTACGTTTACACGTGCCTTTGTGATTTAGATCTCTCTGATTTACGGTTTTTTTTTTGCCTATCAGATTTAGGGTTTTACCGCTATTATTAATTTTCATACATTTTTTTAATTAAAATAACACAACTAAATATTTCTTAAATTATTTTATCATTTTTAAAAAAACAATTTTTTTCCTAAAATATTCACTAAACTGAAATTCTACATGATAAATGAGAAGTACAAGTTTAGTTATACAATTACATTTTTTCAAAAATCGTTTTTCATGTGTGTGTAAAATTCCATTCATAATGAATTATAAAACAAATATAACTTCAGTGTACTAAATTACCTTATTTTTAAAATAATATCAGTGATTTTAAAATTCTTAAAATATGCTTATGAGTCGTCAATTTACTTAGTAAAGTTAAACTCAAACTTCAATAATGCTTCCAGATGTTAAATACCTACTTGAACTAATTTATTTTAAAAATAGTTTATTTTTCTAAGAAAAATGATAGTTTGATACTCGTTCAAGTTATATACAATTCTTAATAATAAGTTTAAAAATAAATATGTATAATAAAAAATAAATTTATAAATAAATAATATAATTTTTTAAAAATAATAATATTAAGAATTATAATATAATTGTATAAAAAATTGAAGTTATAAGTATATCATCACTCTTTTCTTTTAAAAGTAGTTAAACTGTTTTTGTAACGTAATGTAGAGACTTTATCCCTATTAACTTTTTTAAATTAGAAAATAATCTCAACCGACTTTATTTATTTAAATTGATGCATTCAATGTTTACGATGAGAATATGTTATTCGTTGTTTTTTTTAATTGGAAAACTGTGTAGAATTCGATTTTCCGAAACCAAATTCTAATCTGATTTTCTTTTTTTAAAAAGAAAAGTGAAAGAAATGTCGTAAACCTTTGACTAGTGGCTCACCGTACCATGGAAGTGACACTTTGTACTTTGATATGAACCCACTTTCAGTGCAACATCATACTCTTTTCATCCACTCATAATCATGGGTCAACGAGTGAGAAAATTAGAGAGAGACTACAAATAGGTATAAAAAAAATGAAAATTCTGAGTATTTGATAAAAAAAATAAAAATTGAAAGAGGTAATTTTTTTGAGAAAAACTAATACAACCAATCTTATTTTTTTTTTATAAAAAATGTTTTCTGTTACTAAATAATTTTCATCTTTTCACCCAAGCACACAATAACAGATGTTTCGAGTCGCCAATCCTTTCCTCGAATTCTAATAATATTATTAAAGTTAGTTACGAGAAATAAAGTGGATGAAAATAATAATAATAATAGAGATAGATTAAATAAAATGGAAATAAAAAATATAAATATAATAAAAAAAGTGAAAATATTTTTTTATTTCAATCAATCATCAATACTATTTGTACTGCAGGTGCTTCAAGAGTGACTCCATCTTCCATATCATCGTTCAAAACATAAATATATCGTTTTTTTTAATCTATTTCAGCCGCTGCATTCCATTGCCATTCCTCATCTTCGGCAAATATAACATCACGACTAACAATCACCTTCTTTGTCATTCGATTGTACAGTTTGTATCCCCCATGCTTATATCCAATGAAAATGGTCTTCATTGCCTTATCATCCAACTTTGATCTTGCTGCCTTGGGGACATGAGCATAAGTAATTGACCCAAATACCTTCAA
>Ga0123342_1008205_pt1 | contig 13313 bp, 4 predicted proteins | sample Turbeawhitnodule_FD_89960 | JGI IMG/M metagenome (GOLD analysis project Ga0123342, IMG submission 89960) | Root nodule microbial communities of legume samples collected from Mexico - Turtle bean Mexico white nodule | ecosystem: Host-associated > Plants > Roots > Nodule | place: Mexico: Nepantla...
AAAAGATATAAAAATAAATCTAAATAAGATAAATATAAGAGATATAAGGCGATACTAAATAAGTATATGTTGATCATAAAAATGAAAATAAATGAAAGATGATAATTCATTTAATATTTTCTTTAATGGTACATTAAATAGTTTGTGCGAAATGAAACATAATTAATGACGAGAAGTGTACACTCCAGTAATGTTGGGACATATTCTTTATGTGTGTCTTGGTGTTTGACAATATGAACATTTTTTTTCGATCATGCTGTTCTTTTATGTCCATATCAGTCATTATTTAACTTTGTTTTTTTATAATTATGTCCTGTATTTTTTACTTGAAATTAACATAATTACATAATCAATAATAATAAAAATAAATACTAATTTATGTTTATATATTCAACTTTTATGTTGTTGTAGAGTTTAATTTTTTATTTTTATTCATTCTTAAAAAAATAATTTTTAAACTAAACATTTTAAATTTATTACTTTTTTATTTTTATTTTGTAAAAACACATTTCTTTATTCATTAATGCATTCAAAATTAAAATTATAAAAAAAAAATTATTATTTTTTAATTTATTTTTGAAATGGTGTTAGATAGGGAAATAAAAAAATAAAAGGGTGCTAGATAGGGAAATAAAAACAAAAGAGTGCTAGATAGGGAAATAAAAACAAAAGGGTACTAGGGAAATAAAAGTGTAAATGGTGTTAGATAGGGAATTTACCCCAGAATTTATCATTAAGATAAAATTATATTTTTAATCACCAAAAACTAATAGGCCTCCAAAATTTCAAAACCGGTTTAGATTTTTTTTTTAATTTAATTTCTGGAGACTAAACTTATATATTTCTAGATTAAGAGACTCAAACAAATGTTTTAAAACCAGATTTATCTTAGATACCAGGAATTAAAATCATAATTCAAAGCGAATCAATAAATTCCTTCTCAAATTTATATTACATTGCCAATAATTACAAAATTAAAATACAGTTCATGAAAATGAAAGTTGTATAATTGTCATGAAAATAAGAGGCTACATTTTAGATAATAAAATGTAAATTTTGAACACACAGTAGTACGTGATAGATATTGTAGTTGAAAGTATGGTTTTGTTATTACTTTAAACTTAAGCCATTAATATTATAGTTTCTTCAAATCTAAGCTAGGAGTAGAGGTGCTTACAAAAGATAAGGACAAGGGTTGGTGTGTGGTCCTTCAAATATTCCAAATAGTTGTGGGTTTTGCAATGACTGAAATAAAAATTTTAACTATTTAACTTTATATATTTTTCTAAAAAAAACTATTTGAGTTATGTATTTTTTAATATGGTAATTTATGATTAAATTATAATATCAAAGTAGTAATATTATAAGTGTATAACCTGTATCTTTTTATTAGAAGAATTTATAATCTTAGGATATGAAGAGTTGTTATTGTAAATCATTCAAGTGCTATGTTATTTTTTTTTCAAAAGTGCTATATCTATTTTAGACTTTACATCTCCTCACCCTAAAAAAATATTTGAAATTACTATAAAGTTTAAATTTATTTTATAAATTTATGATTGAAATGTAAAAGATATCTTTTATTGAAAGTATTGACAAAACACGTTTAGGTGCAGATTTATTTTTCATCAACCATTTTGTATATATTTTAGATTAATTTACATCTCTAAATAAAAGTTGAATTAAATATTTTTATAATTGTGAAATCATTTTGAATTTTATTTAAATTATCAATAATATCTTTTTGCATGATGATGGATTTAAAATTATTATACTACCCCTCCGATTGATTTAATTTATCCTTTAATATTATTTTGAAAGAACTAAAAAATATAAGAAATGTAGGTATCTAAATTATTTAAAAATGATAAAAGAACGAGTGTGATTTAAACCTTTAATTTTGTAAGGACCAAAATTAAATCTTTTTGTTTTCTTTTAAATAAAGACATTCTTTAAGATGCATGCATATCGAAGTATTATATTATATTTATTAAGTGATTATAGCACTGTTTTTCAAAATCATACATTACTTATAAAATATCATTCGCTTTATTACGATAACTGTTATTCCGAAACAATAGGTTTTTAAAGTTAAAATCACCCCAATCTTAAATAAAGATATTATTTTATATTTTAAGAATAAAATGTTAAAAACACTTAATTATACATTTTGATTAATAATTGTGCATTTGAAAAATAAATAAAATTTAGAAAATTATATTAAAAGAATTTAAACAACATATTATTCAATATTTCCTTTATTATTTGTTTAAAGTGACAGATTTTACTAAATCTTATTTCCGATTGTATCATACAAAAATACACGTCCTTAACTTTAAAGATCACATGCCAATACCTCAAATAATCTCTTATTATGTTATATTAATTACCTAATTTAAAAACTTTTTACTCATTTATCTTAACATTGTATATTTATTTCTTTAATTAAGATAATTTTACTTTTCACTATAATTGTACTTTTATTTTCACTTTCAAATCCAAACAAAAGTTTAATATTATGCTTGACTTTAAAAAAATCAAGAAAAAGTGTTTAAATAAAACATTGCTAATATTCTTAAAGAATTTTGACGAAAAATATAAAATGAATAATAGAAATAGAAAAAAAAGTAGAAAAGTAAAGATATTTCATTAAAAAATAAAAAAAGCTAAATATACATAATTAAAAACAAATAAAAATAATAAATAATTTCCACAATTTGGAAAATGTTTCCACTAAATTTTTCTCAGCAAAAGAATACCATTCATATTGTATCTTGTTTTCCCTTCAATTTCATCCGTAGGAAAGAGGGGTTAAGAAATTTGGTCCTTTGAGTATCGAAATTGTACTCCTCCTAATCATATACAGTAATTAATTGTTCTTAATATTAAGAAGTTTACGAATAGATAAAATTACGCAATAAATGACCCGGCAACATTGGAAAACTCCGGTCGGAATCTTGTACCTATTTTTCGCCTATCATCATTGAATTTGAATCGAAGAAACACACACGCACACACGTTCATCTTCCTTTACTTTTTCTAAACCCAACATCGTGTCCTTTACTTATCTTCGATCCACCAAGTGCCTGATCCTCTGCTTCAGGCACACAGGTTCGTTGGTTCTACCTCTCACCTCCCTCCCTTTTCTTTTCTTTCAAAAATATTCCAAATTTTTAAAATTATGCCGTATTTGGCTTCTAATAATCATTGGGTATTCCTTAATTTCTCTTTATTTTTTCTACTCCTTGATAAAGTTTTTTACGTTTGCCCAAATCTTAGTGGATGCAACCGTCTCCTGATTGTTGGATCTTGACCCTGTATTTGATTGTGAGGTTTCTCTTGATGCTGATTGTTTGAATGAAAAATTATTGTTTTGATTTTTGACATGTTGAAAGTTTCAAACTTTATGTGTTGGGGTTTTGTTTGTTTTTTATGTTTTCAAGTTAACTATGAGATTGGATGAATTTTCTACTGCTATTGAATGAATTAGGTGGCTTTGTGATGGTATCATAGTTATGATAGTTTTCTTCCGGTTGAATAGATTTTTTATTTATAACCTTTTTTTATTTCGTTTTATTACCTGGTAATTGATGATGCCCTTGATGCTGGAGATTAGGTTAAATGGCGAGGATCAAACCTCAGGCTCTGCTACAGCAAAGCAAAAGGAAGAAGGGTCCTGCTCGCATTAGTGTCACGACTATTTTATTCTATATTTTGATTCTTTCCTTGGTTGGGTTTTTCCTATTTGCTTCTTACAGACATTGGAACAACAGGTTAGTGAAAGATTTTCTGTTTTAGCTGTGAAGGAAGATTCTTAGTTTGAGAAATGATAGGCGGTGTATTTTTATTTACTAGATGGAAAACAAACAAAAGATGTGTTAAAAAATGATTCTTGGTGAAATAGAGCTCTAGCTCCATCTAGACTTGTCGAGCATGAATACTACAGATGATATTTTGGATGACATTGTTATTAGATAGAGGTATTTTATAGAATAGCACTTTCTTGCTAGAGGTTTTAACTGCTATTTTGACCGAATTCTCCCCTTATTTATCTTATTTATAGTGATGGAGCCATATATGGATTGGTACCCTTTGTACCTCTTAATGAAGTTTTCTGTTCTTGCTGTTCAAAAAATAAATAAATTAGGTTCGTTCTGATGTCAATAGTTTATGTTTTGTCTCTGATTGACCAAAGTTTTTGCTTGTCGAACATGAGTAAAAACTTCTCCCTTTTTGCTCTGGACTTTCTTAGAGTGATTTTCATGTTAGGGTGTGACTAGTTTAAATGGAACAAGCATTACTGATATGATGTATTTCACTCTCTCATTAGATATTAGGAACTTCAGATGAACTTTGACTTTTACCTAATAATTCATTTCTTACATGCATTCAGGTCGAGTTTGCAATCAGAAAATCACTTGTCCACCTCCGAGGTACATCCTTAAATTCATTATAAAGTGTTTTCATATTTTTTCAGTCCTTTTATTTTGCTTGTTCTCTGATGCCCGTGTAGCATTTTTTCCCTTTTATTTGAAGGGTACAATTTATCTCTGTATACGTTTGCCCATTAAGATAGGGCTGCTGCCAGGTCTATAGTTTTTTGCATTTATCAATATAATCACACCTCTTAATCAAAACACACTTTTGGTAGGGTGATAATACTTTTGCGGACTCAAAGAAATCTGACCTGCCGGGATATGCTGTAAGTTTGCTCCAGACTGCTATAATTACTTGTTTTTAACTTTTTGTAGTCAAGGGTTTCTTTGGTTGGATAAAACATTTTCATTTTTCATTTCTTGAAATTTATAAATGCATCTACTTGTTTTCTTTTTGTTTCCCTTGTTCAAAGATTACAGGAAACAGAGTAAAAACGCAGTGAGTTTTTTTTCAATTATTTGTGAAAAAGAAAACTTTTCTTAACCATACAGGCCCTAATTTCAATGAAGTTTAGATTACATTAATGAAATTATTTTGTCTTACAAGCTGGTTTTCTCTTTCTTCCTTATTGTAGGTTTTAAATACCTCTAAAGGTTCTATAATAATAGAACTGCACAAGGAAAGTGCTCCTGAAGTTGTTGATGAATTCATTGACTTATGGTGAGTAGTTGGTTGTCCTACAAAATTATAATTTGGAGGATGCTGGATGAATTAGGGTTTGATTCTTGTGAACTCTCCTGTTGTTTGTTGTTCTTTTTGTGGATTTGTGGCTGGGTTGGTACTGATGCCATCTGATAGAGATATAAGTGGGAAAATTTGATCTTGTTAAAATGAACTGATTATAGTATTTCAAGTTATGTTTACACTGATTTTCACTTGTCTATAATCCTTAGCAACATAAAGTTGAATAAATTGCTATAATGTCAGATGACTGTGCAGTAATATATTTTGATTGGATCAAGTGCATATCTGAGTAATTTTAGCTAAAATATATTGTGGTCCTTATCTGATCCAGTTTATAATTTAGGTTTCTTTACTAATGTTCAATCTCAACGCATTGTGAGATCATCCTTAAGATTTCAAGTTTTCTCATATTCACATCATAGATAATTTTTGTCTATGTTGTGCTATGTTTCATCGTTAGTTTGTCTGTCTGTAAATAAGTTGTTTATCAATAAATAAATGTCCAATTCCAATCGGATATAGGTAGAGCATAACCCAAGCAAGATGCTTTAGTTTTTCTCATTCAAAACTACAAAGTGATAATAGATCACAATGGTTGTTGCACTATGCATGCACAAATGTTTCACTAACTAGAATAGCAAAGAATGTCTATACTTTTAGATTGCTGTAATCGATTGTCAAAAAATACTATGTTTTTTTGTAATATATGCTATGGGTTAGAATATTGGGACTACAGTTGCACTTGGTTATTAGTATAAATGAGTCTACATATTAAGTCAGTCTTGTATAGTATTTTTTCGCATCACTGCTCAATTTTATTCAAAATTCTACTTTTCTCCTATCTTCTCTCAGTCAAATTGCTAAAATTTCAACAACGGAAACTGTTTAGCATGTCTATAAAACTGGCAAGAACATTTTGTAAATTTGCACTTACTCGTGCATGTAGATTTCCTTATGGCAGAATATATCAGTCTTCAAAGCGATATGACTGTGACTGTGACAGATGTGAAATCTAAGTTGAGTACAGCTGATTTGAATGTCGTCACATCACTTAATATAGGTTTTCTAACCCATGTAGTGTGACGGATGTGAAACTAGGTTGATTTTTACAACTTTTAATTGTAGCCATATATAACTGAATATGACAATACTGCCATGCCATGACATATAGGACCATCACTTCATGATATGACGGACAACTTTTCTGTTCAATACAACTCTGGGTGGTTTGATGTTTTTCTAACTTTTGTAGGTATCAATTTATGTTGGCAGTATGTTTGTCATGACTTTTGAGTGGTTTTCTACATTAAATTTGTTTGAGTCTACCTGCTTATGGATCCAACCTAAGCTACAACTTTTTGCAGTCAAAAGGGGCACTTCAAGGGGATGCTTTTTCACCTAGTAATTAAGCACTATGTGATTCAGGCGGGGGATAACCATGGAGCTGGAGCTACTGAAGATTGGAACTTGAGAGGAAAGCAACATGCTATTACTAGGTTTTCTTACTCATCTCGTTGCACATTTTAGTCGATGATATAATTCTTAGAAAATTGCAGTAACTGTCTAGGACATGTTTGCATAATTTTCTAATTAATTGGTTTTCGATTAACCAGTATGAAACATGAAGCATTTATGCTGGGGACTTCCAAGGGTAAACACAACCACAAAGGATTTGATCTTTTCATTACAACTGCACCTATACCAGATTTAAACGAGAAACTTATTGTTTTTGGGCAAGTCATCAAGGGAGAGGATGTTGTGCAGGTGACTGAATTTACTTATTCATGTCATGTCTGCATTACTGTGTGTGGAAATCTGTTTTACTTTCCTTTTTGTTGCTTATTTTTCCGTTTCATTTTCCTTTTCCTATTAGTTAAGATTGCATTTTGCCATTTTTTCTTGAGTTGACTGTTAACTTTTGTAATTTTTTAAAATTAATTTCAAACTATAAAGTATAAATGTGTTATTCAAAACAAATATTTGTTGTTGTTTTTATCACCTTGCAGGAGTTTATAATTAATTTTAAAACTAAGCAATAATTACAAAGTTGATTGTAGGAGGTGGATACCGTCCAACTCTTGATTATTGTATAAATGGAGTTTAATATTCTGATATTTTCTATTGTTTTTGGAATGACAATACATCAACCTTTTTGAATATCCGTTATGTTATGTTTTTTGTTTCTGAGAAATGATGGTTTAGTGGTTGCAAAATGTGCAAACTCAAGGAGTTTCAAGAAAAGTTTGATATGGAATGTTACTTAATCCTGTGGCAGGAAATTGAAGAAGTGGATACAGATGAACATTACAAACCTAAAATATCTATTGGGATTCTTGATGTTACTCTTAAACAGAAGGTCTGAAGGTTCTCTCTGCTAGATAAGTTCACAACGAGCTGTGATACTTTTTACCTGTTTTGGGACACTGGTCAAATATTTTGTACAGGAATGGACCTTGAGGAATTCACCTGGGTTCATCTACCAAGTGTCTGAGCCTTGATGTTGTTTTTGTTATTGGATTTTTAGTTAACACAGATTATGCAATTCCCTTTTCTTGCCTCATGTCATTTTATTTTATTTTTTTAAAAAAATTGGGAGAATGAGTGGGTTAGGTTTGTAGACAGAGTTTTGCATTTTGCTTGCAAAAGCATTACATTTTTATTTGGCATTACTTTTCACCTGTAACCTTATTGAGATCAGAAGATTACTTCCCTATGTAGTTCATGACTTGATGTATCATCTTTTGTGTTTTCATTGATGGCCAATCTGGTGGTGAGTCAGAATAGTCAACTTTGTAAGTTACATTTCAATTTGGTTATAGAAGCCATAACCATAAACTTCATTAACATGGTAGCAATTGGAGATTTGACCATGATAACGACAATTTATCCTCTCTTTTGTTGAGCTTCTAAGAAATTAGGCACTGAAGTTAAAACATTCAATATTTTGGTGGGATCAAGTCTCAGGAAATGATCCGTAGATTTTTGTGTGCAATTTGTATGACATGTTTTTAGTCTTTTAGCAAATATGACCTGTGCAATTGGAATATGCTGGCAAGACAAAGTCTGAACCTTGTTTGGATATAAGTGTTGAATCTTTCTTAGTATCCTGGAAGAAGTTCTTGTCACTTTGGTAGGATAACACTAGTGTATGGACAAAATTTTCACAAGAAAAAAAAATACAAAATGAAGTTGATCATTTGTTAAAAAAGCCTATGAGAAAATTTGTATTATATATTATGTATTAGGATGATAAATACAAGATAACCATCACTACAGAAAAAACTACACACCAAAATCTCCCTTAACTCCTATTACATGTATTCAACATTAGCTATCCAAAAATCAATCACTCATATATCATAAATATATTCCCCAAACCAACCCACAAGCACAAGTGTCTCCAAAAGCCAAACCCACTAGACCACATTAAAAAAAGCACTAACCTATTTGAGATTTGAAAGAGGTTATAAAATCCAACCAAAAACCATCCATAAAAAACTTGTGTATTTTCTTCACCTCATGATCTTTTGATACTTCCCAAACTATGTTCCATAGATGATTTTCTACCAGCTCTAATTGAACGTTTCTCAACAAAAGGTGTCAAAACATAATTAAATGCTAGCAGGAAGTCAACCTGACTAGGAGTAAGATTGTTTTCCAAGTAACTCCTTCCCTTCTTTATACATTGAACAAATTTATGTGGTAAGTGAATCAACAACATTAAATGTGAAAAACAAGAGATATGTATCAACATTCTCATAAAGTTAATACCTCCACTCAAATTGACTCTTTTCTCTCGTATTTCAATGAGTTTCGTTAGGGAAACAAACAATCGCCATAACAACATAGGACCTTTAGAGAAGCATGAGAACAAGCGCTTTTGATCCCAGCCAAGCTCCCTCCCCCTCACATCTACAACAGTATATGCAAAGGTTACTGGCAAGCTAGTTCCAAATTTACTTTGTGCTCCTCTAACATTTAGAGTACTAACCTTCCATTTATCAGTAGCTTTGTTGCATTTGCAAATCTAATGATATGATTTTGCTTCGCAGTATATTCACCCTATTCCACCAAGTTATCACACTGTTGACTACAAAACAAAATCAAACATATTCCTCGTAGACTCAGAAGAGGATACCTTCACCAACCCTTTGTTAAGCTATACTTTTGGTTGTAGCATACTTCCAGCACCTCTAATACACTTCTAGTGACCCTAGTTCAAAATCAAAATGATGGTATCACTATAGAATAAAACCAATATGGTCCAATATCCAATTTAGAACCATACTTAACTGTAGTTTGCACCTTCATTCAATCAAGAGAGCCTAACATCTCACCTCTCAGTCTCTTCTACTTATAGTATGTTGCTCTAATACATTGTAATGAGAAATGCCATAAAAGACCTATAATTACACTATATACTTACTAATGTGAATGTCCTCATCGATTCCCTTCATCATTCCCTACCTCTAAACTACACTGTAGAAAATAAACTATAAATAGCATTGCATAAAGTTCCAAAGCCTATGTTGGAAGAAGATAAGCCAACGAGCAGTCGTACACCACACACTTGCATAGACTTTTTATGTGGTACACCTGCTTATATCCTTGACCCTCTTCCTTGATTTTCTTCCATTTGTACTTCAAAATAGGGTTCTGCTACATTATGCATGACTGGGCCCATCCACCGAAAGCTACCTCGTACCTCAACTCACAATAAACGCTTCATATGTTGAAATGTCTCATCTCCACTCATTTACTTTGTCTCTCAATTCAATTTATCCACCATATCCTTTTTCCATACTTTGCCTCTAAAATTGAACACCAAGAAGACCTGCTAGATTGGTAGATACTCCATGCCTATTTAGCCATGAGTACTTCATTAAAATATTTTATGTCTTTCACCCTTAGACCCTTGGTTTGTAGGACAAAATGTATCCTACCAGCTCACCTATATAATTTTCCTCTCTATGAAAAAAAATCCTACACTATGCTTATCACTTTTACTATTTTTTGTTTATCCACCCTTGTAACATTACGATTCCTTTTAAAACGCAAAGCTGCTGAACATACTTTTGGTAATGATTACGTTGTTCATGGACACCTCTCATAAATTGGAAAAAGTTAACTTAAATACTCCCATCACCTACCTTCTAAACAACACTTTTTATTCTTTCCCTCATAAAACTACTTAAACCCACCATTATCACCGTAAATAAAAAGGGAGAAAGAGGGTCCCTTTGTCATAATCATCCGAACTCAATTGTGGGGCTACCATGGACAGATAAGTAGCTTGACCCAATGCACTCTCCAATCTAATCCATCCACACTTGAAGGTAACATCATTTGTCTTATTAGAAAACTAGAAAAGTAAAGTTACAATCGAATCTTAACAAAAGAACTACTATACTCTTATAACTTTTGACAAGTAGTTAATAGGGATAATAACAGATTAAAGTAGGTACATATTATACCTATCCACCACCCTCATCTAACAAAATTTATCCCCTTACTCGCTTATAAGTATCTATGGATATTTTTTTTTATATTTATGGGTATTCATGGGTATTGTGAATACTTTTTTTTAAAATTTTTAAATAAAACCATTTAAAGGTTATTCTTTAAAATATAAACTTATATAAAATATTGATTTTAAAGTATAATCCAAATAAAATTGGATAATAAGATGTTAGTGCAAGTAAATTTGGTCTTTCTAAAAAACAAATATAAATAAGTTGCACCACAAGCATGGATTTTTTTTAAAACTAACCTTTTTAAAGACAACTTTAATTTTACAAGTCTAAATAAAAAATATAAATATATAAAATTATTTTTTAAACAATTATTCAATAGTTAATATTTTTTCCCTAATAACTTTATTTGGATCACTTAATTTTTTTAAAAAGAATAAGGTATCCACGAATTAAATATCATAACACCCGTAATTGTCTCTAATTAAAATAGTTGTTAGATCTAGACTTTGTTTAGAGATATTTATTTATTGTCCGTTATGGATTTTATCCACAAATATCGGAGGGTGTGAATTTTTTTTCTATCATTAGTTGTAACTGTTTGATCGAAAATTGATATCAAAACTTAAGTTACAATTCCGATTATTAGAAGAACGATATTCGTGATGGAAAGATTATTGCAAGTAACGTTAATTGTTCTCTAATAAAAATTAATTGAATAAAGTTATAATCAAATTATTTGAACTAGTATGATCTTAAGTAAAAAATTATTCTTAATTATCGATTATAATTTTTGAATTAATGATAAAACATTTCAATCCAACAACCACCACCTATTCTGACATTCTAGCTCCATATCATATAAATAAAGAAGTTCCAAAAAAACAAAATCATATATCTTCCTGTACACTTTGAAAACTAAATAGTCTATTTTCAATCTACAAGTTTCATCTACCAATTTATTTGTCATCATGTTTCTCTTTTCTGAGAAGGTACTTTGTCTTTTTATCCACTAATTAAAAAACTTTTATATTTCTATTTTCCAGTGGCTTAGATCCCTTCATACATGCAACTAACTAAAGAGATAGATCTAAAATTTTCAAGACCCAATGGATTTTCTACCTTGACTGTAAGTGAAATAAACGAAGAATTACAATCTCCCCCATGAATTTCATTATATATTCTTTAAGCATATGCAAAAAGTTCTTAATAAATTTGAAATTGTATCTATGATTGAGAATTTTTATCACCACCAAACTCCCACAGTTTCTTTCACCTTGTGTTTTCAGATGAAGGGATTTGCACAAATGTTACCACCCCATCCATCGTTTGTTTACTAATATTAACCTTTTCAAACCTCTTCTAAGTTTTAACCTCCCTTATAACTAGAATTGGATCTTTCACCCATGTTTTCCACCCTCAAACCTATGGATGTATTTTTCCTCCTACATCATCGCATATCTCATCATTTCAAGATCTTCTCTTTGTTTCATGCATAAAGGGAAGTTTAATGTCATACTTTCTCAGTATTTTTTTTAGCAATAAACAATATATACATATAAATCATTTAAGGAGTGATCTAACCAATATACAAGGAGAACAAAAGCAGCCAAACAACATAAAACCTTCATCAACTCTAAAATGATCGCAGAAGAATCCAAAATTTCGTCTTTAAAAATAATCTTATTCCTATGACTCCAAATCTCACTAACTACCGCAATTCAGATATGAGTAAGCGTGAAGAGGAGCAACCGACGAAATATCTAACCACGCATGACAAAGATTCCATACCAGTCAAATTACTTTGTAGTAAAAAAACATATGATTTAGCTCCTCCTCACTTACCCCACAAAAGCAACCACAAACACTTCCAACCCAAATCCTGTGTCTGAGTAAATTAGCCTTGGTAGCGAGCTTATTTTCTAGCACCCTCCAAGCAGTAACCTGAGCTGAAGGCAAAACCTTAATCCTAAAAAACAATTTAAACATCCTAACCTAGTCCCCCTCATTCACACCTCTTAGAATCCCGTAAGCCGAATTAATTGAGAATTGTTGAAGCTTATCGAATTTCCAAACCCACCTATCAACTTTCTCCAGAACAGGACACGAGACATGTACTACCTCGAGAAGTTGTCTAACCTGGACCCTCTCCCAATCAAAAAGACTTCTTCTACACATCAAAGACCACTCCCAAACATCGTTTGTCCAAAACCTCAACGATTCAATGACGCATCTTTCTTGACGCTCAAAGAAAAAAGCCTTGGGAACTTAAACTTCAAAGGTTCAGCACCTACCCACCGGTCCTCCCAGAACTTGATAGACTTCCCATTACCAACTTCCCACTTTGGGCAGTCTTCGAAATTACTACTCCATTTCTCAATTTTCCAGATCAACTTCAAATCCTTCCACCAAAGGGAAGCATTATAGATACACGTATCCTCCTTCAGATTTCTCCAGCCTCCATATTTGTCTACAACCTCCTTCCACAAACTTACCTCATTAGACCCCAACCGCCACACCCATTTGTTAGAATATATGGCCTTAAACGAAAGGGGGGTAAATTGTTTAAGAGGGGTTTTTGAAATCTTTTTAATCTTTAACAAAATTATTTGTATGAATCCAGAACAGAAATCAGGTGAGCCAATAACAAGATCAATAGAACAGCAAGGCAACAGAAAAACAATCGGTTGTTTCTGCGAAACAATCGGTTGTTTATACCAG
>Ga0123342_1008206_pt1 | contig 13312 bp, 7 predicted proteins | sample Turbeawhitnodule_FD_89960 | JGI IMG/M metagenome (GOLD analysis project Ga0123342, IMG submission 89960) | Root nodule microbial communities of legume samples collected from Mexico - Turtle bean Mexico white nodule | ecosystem: Host-associated > Plants > Roots > Nodule | place: Mexico: Nepantla...
AATTTGAAGGTTCCTTTTAAGTGATCATCCCTTTATATTGAGACAATGATTTAACAAGACATACAGTTAATTTTATATTTTGTGAGCGCATGAAACACGGGAATCAATCTCGTTAAAAAAAACATTCTCTATTAAGTAACTGGTATAAACATATACATAAATTTTATATCCTGAATCCTTTGTTGCGTTTGTTCTAAGCTTGGTTTCATGAACATTGATTTCCAACCTCTCAGTAGGATTAGACAATAAACTTCTAAAAAGAATATAATAAATCATTAATTTTGTAATCTTTTTTTTTCTTTTAGATGTTTCTGCAACACTCAATTGTTTTTTCTTCTACATTAAAAAAAAAAGCGGGCTGGCCCGCAAGCCCGCGGGCCAACCCGCATGCGGGGCGGGTCATGAAAACCAACCCGCATTTTGCATGCGGGCCGGACCTAAGCAGGACGGGCCTATGCGGGGCGGGCCTATGCGGGGCGGGCTGGCCCGCTTTGCCACCCCTATGTGCGTCGAAGAACTATACGTTCAATACAGATTTCCTAAATTTGTTGCAATATGTATAAAATAAAGCAAATAAATATTTAGTATTTAATAATGTTAACGAATCTCAATATCATAAGAAGTAGTGTTTATTGGTTTCTAAATTACAAATCATTTAGATAGTTAAAAAAATATTGGTTTTTAAATTAGTTTCTATTATTGATAAATAGTTTCTAAATTGGTATCTAATTAGCTATCAAGGTTTTAACTATCAATTATTTAGATTTTAAATTTGGTAGATAATTAGATATTTAGAAACTATTTATCAATAATAGAAACTAATTTATAAACCAAAATTTGTTGTAGTATCTAAAATAATCTATAATTTAGTCAATATAATAACTAATTATTTTATTTTTTCTAAAATTAGTTTCTATTCAATAATTTTCTTGTAGAGCACTCTCTAGATTAGGTGACCTGAGACCCACCTCAAATCTTTCCAAACTCATGCTAATCTAAGGGGGCAAGACGAGGTTTGATGTAAAATGTTCGTGGGTATCTTCACGAGAATTGCCTTACATTGATTTAGTAGGGTTCCCAATGAAAAAATTACCTCTTTTCAGAATTTCTCCCAAATGTTTGTAGAACAAGTTCTCCCAAAATAAAGTCTTCCAAGAAAGTTAACTTTATAAGGCAGCAAGTCAACCTTATCCGGCGACATCAACAAAAACTGACTTTATGAGACAACAAGTCAACCTAATCAGGTGACATCAACAAAAGTTAACCTTATCAGGTGACATCAACAAAAGTTAACCTTATCAGGTAACATCGAACAACTCTGACCTTTCCAGGCAACAAATCGACCTTATAAGGTATTATCAGCAAAAGCTAACTTTATCAGGCAACAAGTTAACTTTATCAAACTACATCAACAAGTTAACCTTATCAGGAAGCAAAACAACCTCATCAGTTGGTCAAGATTGTCCTTATCAAACAACATCGCCCTCATCTCAATTATAAGATTGAGTTCAGACAATATACCGACTTGAAATCTAAGAAAAAAATAGCATTTGTTTAAAATTTAACCTCGTGTGACAAACATAACATAAGTTATGGTGGTGGTTTAATTTAAAGTCTTTTTTGTGATTCTCGTTTTCTTTTCTTTTAGTGACAATTGTGAAGTAACGTGTTTTCTTTTATTTTCTTGGTAATCGGAAGTTCATAAGTTCATTTTTCTCAAAATCTAATTTAGAATTCTTATAACTTGAACAATCATCAAACATTAGCCTTAAAGATAATTTGAATAAGAATGATTATTAAAAACATTAAAAGCTAACACGACCATAAAACGATTAGACACTACAATTAAACTCAATATAAATATTAAACATTTACGTTCAGAATATATCATATATATTATAAACTAGTAAAAAATTGTATTACAGTGCAAAGAAATTATCACTGTTAACATATACATCATATTATTATTAAAATTGGTAGCATTTTTATTAATAGTTTATTTCTTATTATTATAAAAATGTGGCAATAAAAATAATTTTAATATATATGTATATATATATATATATATATATATATATATATTAACATATAACAATTTTTTAAAGTACAACACACATTTTCATTTAAGGAAAAGCACTAGCTAGCTAGTACTACATTGTTGCATTAGAGAGGAAACTGTGTTCAGTTTTCCATCTTTGTGATCTAGAAGAAAAACCAGAAAGCATCGAGAAACTAGATAAACCATAGCTTAATTATTTCAGCATATATCAATAGAAGCAGCAAATGCAGAAAAGGGGTATTGGTAGCCATGACTAAGCATGGTTGTTGTCCATGTGGTTATCCATGAGACCATTCAGCACTGAAGTGAATGACATATTGGTGGTGCTATAACCTCCGTCCAGAACAAAGTTAACTCCACTCACGAACTTCGCCTCGTCGCTGCACAAATATACCGCAGCTTTGGCTATGTCTTCAGCTTCGAGAACCGTCCCTTTCAACACCGCAACCTTGCACAGCACTTCCTGCGTCTCCTTCTTGTTCATCTTCAACGCCTTGTTCAGCATCGGAGTGGGAACGCCACCTGGACAAACGCAATTCACTCTGATCCCATGCTGCCCCAGTTCAACGCACAAGTTCTTCATCAACCCCACCACCGCGTGCTTTGAAACGGCGTAAGCATGCGTCGTTTCGCCACCCAGAATTGAAGCAACGCTCGAAGTGAAGAGAATCACCCCTCTCTTCGCTGGAACCATGAACCTCGCCGCATGCTTGGAGCCCAAGAAAGCTCCGTACACATTAACCTCGAAAACTCTTTTGAATTCTTCCTCATCGGATGTTACTATGGATCTGTTTGAGTCTCCTGAGATGCCGGCATTGTTGTACATTATGTCGAGTTTTCCGTATTTGGTTATGGCGACTTCGACCACGTTTTTTATGTCCGAGTCGCTGGTTACGTCGCAGTGAAGATAGTGAATGGGGGTGTTTGTGCTGAAGGTTTTGCAGAGGGAGTGGCCTAACGCGTCTTGCACGTCGGCAATGATCACTTTGGCACCGTGTTGGAGGAATAGTTTGGCGGTGGAAGCTCCTATGCCGCTAGCTCCTCCTGTGATTATCGCCACTTTTCCTTCAAGTCTACAAAGGTTTTTTCAGATTTTCATTAGGAACAACACACAACTTTTCTTTTCTTTTCAAAACCATTTTTGTGGAGGATATGTCAATAGTTGACGTGAGTCTCAACTATCAATCAACCAAAAAATTGTTTCTTTTTCCCGTTTTAATCTTCTGCATTTTTTTTTATAAAAAAACTTCACTCTTAAGATTGGGAAATAGATTATGAGAATAAAGAAACAAGGCTTAATATGAGTAATTACCTTTTGACAAGTGAAGCCATGGAGAGAGAGTTGATGATATGGGAGGAACAATGGAAGCAGTGAAAAGGTTGAATATGAATGGTATTGGTAGTGTATATATGGAGACTTTATAAAGGGTTTAGGGACCAAATGGCAGAGTTAGATGAATGAAGACCACCGGCCAACATCATCAAACAACTACTTTCATTCAATGCTGTCAAGTGAAGTGAGAACAGCATAAACTTAGGGACATAAGATAACCATCAGGTTTTAAACTATACATTATGAGCAGTGTTTTAAGAATTTTAATTTAATCATAATATATTCAGAGGCTACAGATGTTTATACTATGTATTTATGAAATTATAAGCATGACTCTTTTTATAATAATTACTTTAATTTAGCATTAATTTTCATTCTAACGATTTATCTAAATTAAAATCTTATTTCAATATATATTTCTAATTAATTGAATTCTATTAAACTTGTATAATTGTGAACGAGATTCATTAAACTAATTAATCTTTTTACATCTCATAAACGTGGAAATAAATATAATAAGATCTGAACTTTTTAGAAATATAAATTTAAATAAATGAAAAATGAAAAAGGTTATAAATAAGTTTTTCATAATAATTTTATTTCTCTATAAAAAAATTCTAAAAGTTTTAATGACGGAGTTATATGTTTCTATAATGGATATAATTCTAAGAAGGTAGGAACTAGGAGATCAAGATAGTTCGAATAAATTATTGATTTCTATTTAGTTTGCTACTATTGATTAATCTCTTTCTTCTTCTTTTCTTCTCAGGGCTTAAATTAAAACTTTTGGGAGTTTTAGTAGCACATTTTGGGGTTTTGAGGTATACAAAAATAATTTTGGTAGCACACGCGCTACCTCGAGGTGACGTGAGTTAAGTAAGTACATATAATTGTTTGTATTGAATTAGATAGGTATTGAAGCAATATGGTTGTTATAGTATATGATTATATACACTTTGGTATAGTTGTATGGAAATGTTATGTATACTGAAATGCTACTATGGAGTTTAAAAAGGAATTAGTATCATTGTGTTTTTTTTATCATAGATGTTGTAGATAATTAAAATAAGGTATAAATGGGTAGTGCTAGTATTTCAATATGAAAAAATATATAATTTATGATTTTAAGTGTGTATTACATGAGTGGTGGGTTGCCACTGAATTAATACTCAAACACGGTGAGTAACAATTATACACATATATAACTCAAGTATCACTATAAATGCTCAACCAATAGAACATATCACTCAATTTATGATTTAAGACTTGTTAGAAATCTCATATTGACTAAAGAAAAAAATCAAATTACAATATATAAGTGTATACAAATCTCACCTTATCAAGTCGGTTTTGTTAGGTTTGGTTTTGTTCAAATTCCACCTTTTAAAGATGGTATAAGAGCACCATGACCACATGAACTAGAAATGTGATGAGAGTATGTTATAGGAAGAACGAGGTCACATCAATTCTCTTTCATTTGGATTTGGTGTTGCTCTATGTAAGATTGCTTAAGCAAAAAATCTTCCTTTGCTAGAGGAAGTAAAGTTGTTCAAATGAGATGAGTTCGTTCAAATGACATGTGTATTTATCGTGTGTGCATATTTGTCTCTTTATGCATGTTTGTGATTGTGTTTTTATGAGTGTATGTGTGTTTGTGTGATGACGATGACGACGACAACGATGATCATAAGATGCATGTTATATATGTGATTATATGGTATACATATATGATATCCTAACTTCATTAATGGTCACGTAGATTAAAACATTAAGTTATGAGAAGTTAAAGAATATATATGTATCAAGTTGTTAGCGAATAGACGTAACAAACCACCTTAACGCAAGAAGATGAAGATAAATTTTTAGTGTATCTAATAAATCACATGTTCAATTAGATAGGAGACTTCGAGTGTGACAAATTAATTTAAATAATTGAAATACGATTACGGTATAGTCTTGAATAAAAGGAAAATTCATATGTAATTAGTTGAAATATTTTATAAAATGAAAATGTTGTGTTTGATTGTTTAAATTATTAGTTTTTCTTTACATATATATGATGAAGCTGCTATAATAATACTTGATATGAGAATATGTCACATGGTAGCAAAAATGAAAATATCAAAAGAGATATATAATTTAATGAAAATCATAAGGAAAGTAATAATGCATTTTCCTTTTCTAATTAGAAAGTAAGAAGAGAAAAATATTCTACTTTCCTCTTTAATTCAAGATTTTTTTTTCTTTATAAAATACAAGGTTTCTTTTATGTTTCATTTAAACCTAATTAAGATATAACGAGTGTGGTATATAATGAATCTTATCATATATTCAATGTAGGGATAATATGTATATAGTACAGGAAAATATAACGTGTGTGGTATATAATCAATCTTATCATATATTCAATTTAAGGATAATATGTATAGTGCAGGGAAACGTAATAATGAAATTCATGAGCCATATATTTTAAAATAACACTATATTTATTATTTTATATTAAAATTAATTTGAATGTCGACATCTTGAACTTAAAATTCACAAAAGAAAATATATGATTATTATAAAAAAAATATAATAAAAACTAATTTTAAAAATAAAAAAATAGTTATGATATTAATTAAGTTAAATATTATTTTATAAATTAAAAAAAACTATATTTTTTTATATAAATTATCTTTTAAATTAATATTTAATATTAATTAGAAAATTTTTAATTACTAATTATTTATAATATAAATTATTTGATACTTTATATTTTAAATTAGTCAATAATTGATGAAACAAGAGAAATATAGAGGTGAAAAACTAAGCATTTTCTAGTGAAAAGGAGAAGATGTTTTTTATAAGTTCGTACTATAACTTTGGTTAATCTACCAGTAGATTAAAGTGACAAAAATACTAAAGAATAATTATAAAGTTTAATATTTATATACTAATGAGTGTAAAAAAAAATAGAACGAAGTGTGAACTAATTAGTAATTAATAATTTTGTGCATAATTTTTAATGTTGAATCCCCTCGAATTATCGTGCTTCCAACTATAGTGTCAATTATCGTGCCATAGATTGTGGAATACGTAGTGTTAACATCTAATTACTATCTTACAAAATCAATAAAAAAAAATTACTAAGTACTAAAATCAAAACTCACTCGTTCTAAAAAAACTAAAGAAATATTTAAATCAAACAAAACTAAATATTGTGCTATAATTAATATACGACATTCAGTTACCATTATAGAATGTTTTCTCCTGCAGTAATTAAGGTGGACACTTTCTTTTAACGAAATCAATAACAGGGTATTATTTTAAGAAGAATATCAGAATATTACTAAAATTAATGCAATTTAATATGTATAAATTGTGTGTGTGTGTCTTTTCTTGATGGCATTATATATTATCAAAATAAAATATTAATTCTTGTTAAACAGGCACAAACAATAGCTATGTTGGCATATACAATAATTTCTGTTCATAAAACAATTGATCAAGTGCTCTTCCTGCTCCTATTTAGTTTTCTGAGTTTATATTGTAAGAATTCGGTATTTTTGTTTTTATCACTTGAGCAGTACGAATTGTGAATTGTGTTCCTTTCATTGCGAATTTTGTCACCTAATTTGGCAACATTTGCTTGGAAATGAAGAACGTGGAGGGGACTAAATTCCCAAGTAAAATTGACTTTAATCGTTTTGGCCTTTTCAATTTTGAAAATTTGTCATAAAGATTATTTACAGGAAAAAATACTCGCATTATCAAATAATAGTCCACTTTAGAACTTCTCAACTACAATGAAACAAACACTTTTATGAATGAATTGTCGGTGTAATGACTTTTTTGAAGAGTATAAAACAAGTCAAAGAGAAAAATGTGCAACAATAAATGTTTTCTTTTGAAATTTTGATTATGAATTTGAGTACTATTATGTTGGAGAGTTCTAAGTTGATTTTGACTCGTTGATAAGAAATTTTGGATCTTAATTATAATTAAATGGAGACGGTGATATAAGAATGTTTTGGTTAAGTAGTCATTTAGGTAAGAAAAGCATGACACATAAGGTAATCGTTGTGAGTATTTATTATTAAATGAACTTTAAGTCCAACTCAATCTTATAAAACTCAATCCTATAAAATCGACTCATGAGATTAACTCAATCTTATAAAATCGACTCATAAAATTGACTCATGAGAAGTTTACATAAGATTTACATTCACTTATATACAATAAAATATTATTTTTTTAGTGGACGTGTGATCTGATGGCTTCCAACACCATTTCTAAAATGAAACTATTTATTTTATTCAATGCCGTTGTAATGCAGATAAGTGAGATGGTTGAAGAAGGCTGTGGATTTTTTAAAATTGTAAATTTGTGGTGTGGGTATGCCATTTGATTACCTCTGCATTCTTGTTGGGACTTGGCCTAAGAAATTGTCAACTTTGATTCAAGGTTGAGAAAGATAAAGAGACATTACCAAGGACAAAGGAGAACTGCTCTCTTAAAGTCCATTAATTTTATCGTCTCCTTTCATCTACTTTCTTTCATTTTTTTAAGGCTCCAACACGAGACTGTATTTAAAGAGAAACAATGCTTTATTAGGTAAACGAAGATGGAGGTTCAGGGTTGAGAATGATAGGTTGCAGAACAACGTTTTCATGTCAAGATATGATTAGGTGCTTAAAAAAGGAGTCTTTTGTGAGAAACAGGGGTTGAAGTCTGAAAATTTTTAGTTCAAATAAAGGAAGTGAGGGATTTGATCAGAATTACAGAAAAAGGAGTGGGTATAGACTGATACTTAAATTGGTGATACTATGTTCCCTAGGATGTGTAATTAATTTTGCCTCAAACAGTAATGAAAAAATGGGTCTCCTTGCAAAATTTGAAGTTGGTGTTGGGTTTGGAATTGGAAAGGAAGTTTTCTGAATGAGAATTGCAAAAGCTAATCACGTGTTTGACATTATTGCTTACATATTTTTTTGTTAAGAAAAGTAAAAAAGACAGGAACATAATAGAAGAAACAAAGAATCAGTTGTAGGTGATATGTTCCCACTCATTTGGAAAATTTGGTTGTATATTAACTGTCGTTCTTCTTAAAGAGAAGTGATATAGAAGAGCACATGGAATTGGTATAATCAAGGTCGTGATCTTGGTTGAAGAAAAAATTATAAAGTTTTAATTATTCTCTCTGTTGTGAATTCTGCATGTATAGGAGTGAACTTGGTTGCTTGAGTTTCTAAAATTAAGATAGAATTCAATGTGATGAGAATACAAGAGCAGGAATGTTGATAATTGCAGAAGAACAGAGTTGTGTTAAAGTGCATAGAATGCAGCAAACTATTTATTTAGCAGAGTGTATGATTGAGCAACTGAGAATATATGAGCTCTTATTACTTACTCTTGCTTCTTCATAATATAGAAAATCAAGATTGGGAGTACTGAAACATGTGAAAGGAAGGATTAACAATGCTGAAGCCTCCATCGATGAGCAAATTGTGGCCACTAACGTACCTTGAATCATCACTAGCAAAATAGAGTGCTGCATTAGCCACATCATCAGCTTTGAGGGTGACACCCTTGAGATTAGCGAGTGAGTTCATGATAGTCTCAAGCTGCTCATCATTAGCTCCGACGAAGTTGGTGGCCAAGGGAGTGGCAAGAGCGTAAGGTGACAAACAATTAACCCTGATTCCGAACTGTCCAAGCTCAACCGCTGCATTTTTAGTTAGACCAGCCACCGCGTGCTTAGCACAACAATATGCATGGGAGGCTGCACCACCAACGTAAGAGCTAATGCTCGCCGTTGAGATAATGCTGCCACTACGTCCTGGGATCATCGCCTGTGCCGCATGCTTCATCCCAAGGAAAACACCTGTCACCTTCAAACCACATATCAGATACAACAATATATAAACACACACACTTTGGCACCATTGCTGCATAAGATTAATATGACTGTCAAAAGCTTAACCCAACAAAGTTTCACATAGTTGACTCACATGTTCGTTATAATTTATGGTAAATATAGTCAAATATACTCCATTTAATTATTCTTCTGGTTCAAAAATATTTATGGGTTATAATAATGTTAAAAAGTTTATCTCTAATAGTCTAAATAAAATATATACCTTTCCTATTAACTCCATACTTTTACAGGGAAAAACATTATGGGGAGGGGATTGGTTTATTTAATTTTGGTTTTTTTTAAGGATTAGGATGTATTCATCAATTAAAATCTTTCAACTGATAAGATTTCTAATGTGTTTTTTTATTTTTATAGATCGATTTGATAGGGATCAATCTCTCACATTGGATCTCCGAGAAATTGATCCATAATATTGGATTTCTAAGAGTCGATCCACAATACTCTGTGGATATTGATTTACTTAATTCATTCATTGTCTATTTAGAATAGAGACACAAAGATAAGAACGGTAGAATGATGATCATAATTTTGTATTTTTGTCTAAAGGATTATCCTATCATGTCTTAACCCAATCACTCTTTTTTAATTTGTATTGCTATACAAAATTTTAAAATAAAAAATATTAATGTTAATTAAAATTTGTTTAAGTATTGGTGATTTAATTTTTCGCCATAGTCTGAATTTGGTTGAGTTAATCAATCATTAATTCAATTTTTTTCAACTTCATTGGTTGGATTAAATTCATTTTATTTAGTAACTTAACAATTATGATTGGATTGGATGATTAGAACGAACAATTCAAAAAAAATAGTACATTTAACTCATCATAAAAAAAACTTATTTCAAATATTTTATTAGAATATTAATATTTACTTATAATAATAAGTTATATGAAATTTTTATTGTATAATTAAGTTAGATTAAATTTATTGAGTTTAAAAACCATTACCTAAATCAATTGTAATTAGATGTATTAAAAGAAATTGAATGAATAATTAAAAAAATGTATTATCTTGTGTAATATAAGATATAATTAATAACATAAATTGTAATTAATGAAATAAATAATGATTGTACCTGTGACATTGACGGCGAGTACACGTTCAAAATCTGCTTTATCGTTATCAATGATTCGATGCTTGTTGGGATCAGCTATGCCGGCGTTGTTGAACATGATGTCGAGCTTGCCATAAGTTTCCACTGCTCTGTGGATAGCATTTTTGACCTGATCCTCATCGGTGACATCGCAGTGGACATAACAACACGTCGATGGCCCTATGGACTCAGCCACCGAATGCCCCAGTTCGTCTTGGATGTCAGCGATCACTACTTTTGCTCCGTGCTGGGCGAACACTTCTGCGGTGCGTTTCCCGATCCCACTAGCTCCTCCTGTTATCACTGCAACTTTTCCTTCCAACCTGCACAAAACTAAACGGATTATATTCACACTCACATCTTCAACCATTGCTTTCATCTACGTACCTTCTGTTACCCACAGAGCTTGAGCTTGCCATTGATAAATCTAACCTAAGAAAAACAAAAATGGAAGGATATAACCAACAACCACTTAGGATACCAAATTATATAAACAAGCTTCATGTATAGATAATACCAGCGATAGCAGGTAGGACAAAGTTCCTCATATTTTATTATCAGATTCTTTGGTTGTATACATAAAGATTAAGAATGGTTGTATAATACAATAAAATTTGTTAAATAATAATTAAATTAAAAAATTAAAAATAATTAGTTTTTTTAGAGGTAGATGTGATATTTTATAGTATATATATAAAGTTAAATTAGATTTAAAGTATATTTTTAAAAGAAATTATATTTTTTTTTTCTGTTTTGTTTTAACCAATGTATCAATAATGTAAACAACGAATTAATTAGTATAAGGGATTCTGAAGTTAGCAAGGCTGCATGAATTTTTTATATAGAAGTTGATAAAAACAATCTTGGTAGCTTATTAACATCGGTTTATTCATATTCTCTATTTCATATACGACAAGGTCAATTCCCACTATGGATTGGGAATAATCAGGTTGGAATCTTAACACGATAGGCTTTTTTTCCTTTCGATTTTAAGACCAAAACTGAACCTTTTTTTATTAGCAACATATTAATGGAAATGGAGATTTTTTTTAAATTAAAAATATTTTGTAGAAATTAATAATCTTAGTTTTTATTGTGTATCTACAATAAAATAAATTAATAAGTTTATGTAATTATTTTTCGTGAATGATTCGATATCTAGTTTTTGTAATGTCCTATTTTTTTCTAAAATAAAATAATATTTTTTTATTTAGCTTAACTAAACTGGTTAATTAAATGTAGAGAATAAAATGAAGACATTTTATGAAAATAAACTTAAATAAAATAAAATGTACTTGTGGAGAGGGAAAAAAAGTTAAAAGTGAGAATTAGACTTAATCTTCTAAAATTCAATCATGAATCACTCATTCGTATATAAATAGGGATTTGGTCATATTTTCTTTCATTTTACACCTATTCATTTTCCGAAGTTTACGTACATATCACAATGAAGAATTTGGTTAATAATTCTTATATCCGTGTTTTGTTTTTCAGAGTGTTGCACATTATTATTCAATATATAACCCTAAGTTTCATTATGCAGTGAGAGTAAGTAATGCTAGCAACATATTGTTTTCAAGTGATATAATCTCAATTAGTGTATTGATTTGTTATGTAATTCACTACTGCGAAATAGAATTTTAATGACAAGATATTACACAATTTAATTTCGAACCGGTATAAAATAGGATGTGATGGCAAAATAGTAATACTCCAAATATTTATATTGGTTATGTTTTGAATTGATGTAATATGTTAATTTAATATTAATTAGTTTTTATTTGCTGATATGAAAAATGTGAAGTTATACTTCAATTTTTTTAATTTAAATGAGAAAAATTATATCACTTTTGCGAATAACATGTAAGATATGCGTACAGAAATTTATATATTATATAATTATGAACTATATAAATTAATAATAAAGATTTGTGATTTGTGTATAAGTATGTTTCAAAAAAATTTGGAGCAGAAAAATATTTTCATGGTTAGTTAAAAAATATTTGTTTCTTATTTTTATAATTATAATAAAAGTTTATATAATAAGTTTGAGTTTTTTTAGAAAATTAATGTATTTTTCTTTTTTAAAATTGTGTTAGAACCCTGCTAGAATTGTCAACAAAATCAACGAATATTTTTTGAATTGAACACTTCATATGTGTCTTACAAGTATCGTATAAGTGTTGGTATCTAATACATATGTGACACAAACACATCATTTAATATGAATGTTGAACTTCGTAGGGGATAAATTATGTAATATACACTACAAGAAAATCATGAAATAAAAACCAATTTTTAAAAACCAAAATAATTAGTTGCAATAGTAACTAAATTAGAGACCATTTTATAAACTAAAAAAAATTGGTTTTTAAATTAGTTTCTATTATTGTTAAACCAAGGTTTTTCTACCAAATTTAGAAACTATTTAACAATAATATAAACTAATTTAGAAACCAAATTTTTTTTAGTTTATAAAATGGTCTCTAATTTAGTTACTATTGCAACTAATTATTTTGATTTCTAAAAATTGATTTTTATTTCATGATTTTCTTGTAGTGATATATGTGTATGGGTTATTTCTTTTTATTTACACTTAGAAAAATTACATTGGGTCCAAGGATAACCAATGCACCACAGTTGATTTTATTTATTTATTTACGTATGAAATATTACTACAGTTCTTTGGAAAATAGATGAAATAAATGCAACTTTTTATTTCAACATCATTTTCATCTTCGTTTATGTGTCCTGTTTTTGCGTTTTTGCTCTCCTCGTTTGTTTCTGTTTATTCCTGTGCATTTTCAATTTCAATTTCATTTCTAAATTTTTTGAGTCTATTTATATATATATATATATATATATATATATATATATATATATATATATATATATATATATATAT
>Ga0123342_1008208_pt1 | contig 13309 bp, 8 predicted proteins | sample Turbeawhitnodule_FD_89960 | JGI IMG/M metagenome (GOLD analysis project Ga0123342, IMG submission 89960) | Root nodule microbial communities of legume samples collected from Mexico - Turtle bean Mexico white nodule | ecosystem: Host-associated > Plants > Roots > Nodule | place: Mexico: Nepantla...
ATAAATTCCATCGTCAATCCAATACTCCCTCAACTCTCCTCTCACGCGTTTCCCGACAACCTTTGTGGCCAACGTGAAAGCCGTTTCCGCAATGTAACGACCCGGCTCGCCGATAACCACCAGGTCCTCTTCATTCCCGAAGCTGTCTTGAATCGCGGCGTTGATTTTCATAGCTGCGGCGTCGAACATCGGCCCAGAGGTGAAGCCGCCGCCGATGTCGAGAACGCGCATTCTCGGCATGCCCAGCCGGGAGGCCGCATCGAAGACGGACTTAGCCGCAGATATGGCTCCTTGATAAGCTTGCGCGTTTTCTCCACCACTTCCAATGTGGAAGGACACGCCGGTCACTTTGAGTCCCGCGGCGTGAGCCACGCTCAGAAGCTCCGGAACTTCTTCAGGAAGCGCGCCGAATTTGACGCCCAACCTGCGCGCTCCACTTTCCTGCGGCGGCTTGATGCGGAGGAGCAACTCGCACGTGGGGTGGCATTTGCGTATCTTTTCTACCTCGTCTTTAGAGTCGTAGGTTGTGACGTTGACGCCTACGGTGGCGGCGTATCTGATGTGGGATGCGGATTTGCAAGGGTTGGCGTAGATGATACGGTCAGGTGAGACTCCGAGGGATAAGACGGCTTCTATCTCGGCTTTGCTGGCGCAGTCGAAGCTGGCGCCGAGGACGGCGAGAGCGCCGATGAGGGAGAGGTTGGGGTTGCACTTGACGGCGTAGAATGGTTGAACCGTGGGGAGCTTGGTGGCCCATTTGTCCATCAAGCCCATAACGATCCCCAAATCCAGGACTCCGAAAGGGGAGTCAATGTCTGGGTTTTCCGCAATGAGTGTTTGAATGAAATCAGTGAGAGCATTTTGTTTTGGTGACAATGCAGTGATTCGTTTGCCCTTAATGCCTGAGGCACTGAAAATACGCTTCAAGCTCAAGGCTTCTGCGCTACGGGCTTGAAATGCCTCAGAAACAAGTGTAGGCATTTTTGGTATAGTAGTGGTAACAAAGTGGCTAGAGGAGAAGGTGAAGGGCGAGTAATTGAGTGAGCACCGAGTGGATCTTATCTTATTATTGCCTTGGACGTTTGAGAACCCCACTAAAGAACCGTATATACACCCAGAAAACCACGTGATATTCTGGGAACAAAAATGATACAACAGTACAACTCTATTTCTTATTTTATATGAAATGATAAATTTTTTTTTCTTATATCATTAATTAGAAGTGGAGGAAGTTTTCGATATATCATCCTCTTCTAAGAAACCCTTACCTGAAACACGTGTTGCATGATTAAAATTAGGTATATACTATGACAATCCAATTTTTTACATAGTCACATTACAACTTTCAATACTATAATTTTAATATTTTTTTTATATTATTTAATTATAAATTTATCTTTTAATATATATATATATATATATATATATATATATATTTCTAAACTCATCATATCATCAAAAGTTGTATAAAACTCCAAGAGTTCTCAAATTCTTATTTTTGTCCTTCAACGTAATGTTTACACTTTGGGAAATGATGATTTGACAATTCTGAGAGTTGTATACAACTCTTGATGTGATGGATTTAAATATAAATATATATATAATTATTGATATGATGAATTTAGATATAAATATATATAATAAAGCATAAACTTGTAATTAAATAACATGAAAAAATATTAAAATAATAATATTAGGGATTGTAAGGTAGTTGTATAAAAAATATGGATTGTCAATATATCATTATTCTTACACTTTTATACCCAAGAAAAAAGACTTGGATGTTGATATATTGACACTACAGTAGAAACACACAGTTTACATTTAAATAAATTAATATTTTATTCAACTATCAGAAATTGACCAACTAAGATGAAATAACTATTATTACTAGCAGTTACCACTAATATTAAATAGATAATGGTTGTAATTTGTAGTCAGTAAAAATCATTAGTATTAAATGAATCAAGAAAATGTTCCCATCTATAACAGAGAGAGAAATAACACTCGTATAAAAGATGGTGAAACAAAAGAGAAAGATACGTTTTTTAAATTCTAATACAGAACACTTGAAACATAACAGTGACTTCAGTGTCGAAAATGTAATAGCAGTACTCCAGCGACCCAGCCGGCCAAGCGACAGCTAGAAAGAAAGAAGATTAATGAAAAAATACAAACTTGTCAGTGAAGGGGTGTTTGGAAGGGGTTATCTCATCGTCTCATCACCATTTCTGCCATTGGTTGGCTTCGATGTTATCCTCTGACGTGGCTTAGATTTTTTTAGATTTTTTTTCTTTCATTTCTTTCACGGTGACCTTCATACAAATACAATCTCCCACTGTTCTGTAATTAACACAAGCAAATAAGTGGTGCTGAATCTTATACTAGTAAGACACACCCACCACTACCTCAAACTTTCAAGAAAACCACAATATTTTTTTTATATTTTATATTTTTTATCTAACTAAATAAAAGAAAATAAATTGTTTTTTGTAATTTTTTCCTTCTCTGGTTTTGTCGTGTGGGAATAAATCATGTGTAAGGAATTTTATATTATTACTAATAATTATCAACAGAGGGAATTTGGATGGACGAATGAGAAAAAAATAGAGGCACGCATTATCTTTTTTTCTCGTATCAATCAAAATTATTGAAATATAAGACACAATATAATAAAAATTGATTAATTTAAATTAAAAGAAAGAGATATGAAGGGATAAGTTAGGGTAAAACAAAAAAAACTTGATGCCATTAATGGTTGCAGTTAAAAATAAGAAATAGAAAAAATTGGCTATAAAAATGAGTTGGGATGAGGAGAGAGAGAAAGTAAGGAAAGGAAAAGGAAGAAAGAAGGTAAGAGAGAGAGAGAAAGACAAGAGATAGAGAAAAAAAATTATTTAACATTTCTCTCACTTTTACTTTAAAACTTCATTTAATAATAAAATATTATATTTAACAAATAAAAAATAATATATTTAAAACTTTATTTATTTATATTATTTAATTTACTTTTAGTTATTGTACTGTCACGACTGGACGACTCATTGAGTCGGTCAGAAACTCAAACCATCTGACCACTCGACCACAATAAGAAGGTCACGTGACGTGGCCGACCAACCCATGATGACGAGCCATGGGTTGACCAAGTTAGTAGGGTTAATCCATAATTAAGAGTTATTTAGCACAACCCTAAAGATGAACCAACCTCCTAATCTGACCACCAACGAAGCCCATTAATATAAATAACACAGATTCCAAGAATCGAGTACGTCATTATCTAAAGTACTTTGAGAACCGAGTGTCAACACCCTAGCTGACTTGATCATCGGAGTGCCTTCTGCAGGTACCATCCCAGCCTGTGCTACCAAACGACCGAGAGGAGGAAGGTGAAGCAGGAAGCTAAGAGAGGCAGCGACCGACCGAAGGGAGGAACAAGGCAAATCGTTCTCTAGGCCCTAATACCCATTCGAGAACAATTGGCGCCCTTCATGGGGCCTAGAGGATAAGTGTGAAGAAGCATTGGTAGATGGTATCAACCTGAGGCATGGCAAGCGAGAGGATGTCAGAGGCAGATCAAACGACAATGTTAATGGCCTGAGATGAAGAGGATGCACGAGGAAACTACCAAGAGGAACGAAGACGAGATCAAAAACCTCAAAAAAGAGAATCAGGAAATGAAGAAGCTTGTAGAGGGAGGACCGTCCGTGGACCCGACCAATCAGGTCGATAGGTCTTTCACCACCACTGCCGGTCCTCAGACCGAGAAAGAACCGAAGAACAAGGTTCTCACCTTGGAGATGAATGGTGAATCCCACCCCAATAAGTCGTTGAACACGACCGGGACTGCAATGACTAGTCGTCGCCACCCTTTCACTGATTTCGTCATGGAGGCTCCACTGCCGGACAAGTGGAAGGGGTTCAACAGGACCGTTACGATGGAACGACCAACCCTGACGAGCACATGGACGCGTACACCCGTCACGCCTGTATACCACCGATGACGCGGTCCTATGCCGAGTCTTCCCCATTTCTCTAAAAGAGGGTGCTTTGAGCTGGTTCACGAAGCTCCCTCCTAATTCTATCGATAGTTTCGAGACGCTGGTGGCCAAGTTCGACGTCCAGTTTGCTACCAGCCAGCCCCATCACTTAACGTCCATCGCCCTGGTCAGCATCCGCTAGGAGAAGGAAGAATCATTGAGGAAGTTCATTGACCAGTTCGGAAAGGTCGCCATGAGCATCCGCAATCTCAGTCCTGATATGGCGATGCACCATATGCTCACGACCCTCCGACCGGGTCCTTTCGCATATAGCTTGTGTATGCAACCTGCTGCAAGCTTGGATGAACTTAGGCGCCAAGCCACTAAGTTCATGCAGCTGGAAGAGTTGCGCGAGTTCAGAAACCAGGCTCGGGCAGAGGCAAGTGGTGAGAAAAAAGATGACAAGGAGCGACAGGGGAAATCTGGGTCTGAACGAGGAGACCCTAGGTGGGATAATTGTGGCCCCCAGTTCTCACAATATATAGCCCTCAATGCCGATCAAGGGAAAATTCTGCAAGAAGCCCTTAGTGCAGAACTGATGTCACCACCCAGAAGGGCCCTAAGTCCCAATAATGTCGACCACAACAAAAAGTGTCGGTATCATTAGAATTTCAGTCATTTCCCTTGGTTCTTCTCTCCACTATTTCTTGTTATTTTAGTCTTTTGAGTTCTAGCTCATGCTCCATCAATTTTCCGAACAATGCAGCAGTGGACAACTTGGATAAATCTCTGGTTTCAGAGATTGTTGTTACCTTAGGTTGCCAACTTTTGTCAAGACATTTCAACACCTTTATGTTGAGCTCTTCCTTGTCAAAAACTTTACCAAGGCCAGTGAGGTGATTTACAATATATGTAAACTTTTTTTGCACATATGTAATGCTTTCTTCTGGTTGCATCCTGAAAAAAAAATATTCTTAAATAAGTGAGTGTTTCCTTGCTCTTTTCACATCATTTGTGCCCTCATGTGTCACTTCTAGTATTTTCCACATTTCTTTAGTTGAATTAAACTGAGATACTTTGAAGAGTTCATCCATGTTTAGAGCTGAGGTTATGATATTCTTGGCTAGAGAGTCATACTAAGCCTTCTTCCTTTCACTTTTACTTCATTCGGACCAAGGCTTTTTCACTATTTCTTCTTTGATAACCTGCATAGGCATAAAAGGTCCATTCACCACTGCATCCCAAATTCTCATGTCAATAGATTCCATGAAAAATTTCATCCTAATTTTTCAGAATGCATAATCTTGACCAGATTAGTTTGAGATTAAATGAGTGATTTTCCATAACAGTGTAAGCACCTTGACAACAACATAGATTAAGAAAGATTTTACACCAAGAAATCCAAATTGAATTCTTTAAGAACAATCTTGAAAAGAAAGAGAATCTTGAACAAAGTTATTTTAAAGATTTTTATTACTTTCTTTAATCAGCCAACACAGATTCGGATATCCACACGTAACCAAGAACTTTTTCAGAATCTTGAAGAACAGTATGTGACAACTCAGAAAGAACAGATTCAATTTCCAATCAATAGATTTATTTTATTTCAGATTATTAGTTTTGCATAATTGAGTGCAGGGATTAAGAAGAAAAAAAGGCACACCGTTTATACTGGTTCACTCATCAAGAGCTACATCTAGTCCCACCTCACACCAAGATGGATTTCACTAAATCAATCCAAAAAAAAAAACTCTTACAAAACTTTGTGGTTCTTAAACGTTTCAAGAACAAGACACATAATGCTAAAAAAACACTATTTCAGCAGCTCTTACACTTCAAGAAACCTTATCAAGAAGAGCCTATACAATCACCTTTACACAAGAAAGAATAAGAAAAGAAAACATCTGAAAAGAAGATTCAAGAAACTGAAAACAACAACACTTTTCTGCAGCACAGCAGTGACAACACTTCAAACCTTGACCAAGGCACACAATGAACAAGCACACTTAAATTTCTTTAAGAGAACCTTTCAAAAAATCATTCAAAGCTTTTATCTCTCACTGAAAACTCTTTGATCTGTGTTCAAAAACGTGATTGCTTAGTATGTTTTCATGTGAGATGTGCCTCTCTTTATATAGAAATAGTTTATAATAGTTTTTCAAAAAACAGTTAAAAGTTGTTATAAAAAGAACAGGTTGAAGTTAAAATAAATGGATTGTGTTTTGAAAAAGCAAAAGATGATTTCCGAACCACTTCCAACTCAACTTAACGATAATAAAAATAATTGAAACAAACTTTTTTGTGTCAAAACTGAATTTTGAAAAAGCTTTAATAAAAGAGCGCCAGTGCAGAAAGAATCTATTGTTTTATAAAACATCAGATTTATTTTTGTGCAGAAAACTGATTTTGAGAAAACATAAGGTAGATTTTGAGAAACCTTTTAAAGAACTTATTGTGCTTGAGCTCACTACCTTGGTTAGGGGTATGAGGTAGATCACAATGCAAAAGGCTACCTTAAACAACCTCTAACCTATATTGACCACTAATTACAATATTATAAACCTTCGAAGCTATTTTCTACATCAAACACACACTATGACATGTTGTGAAGAAACATTTTCAATCTTCAACATGCTGCTATATGTAATGCCGCTTGATTGTCACAGAAAATTCGAGCTGGAAAATTACATGACACATTTTGGTCCTGCAACAAATATCGCAACCAAAATATTTCTAAACAAGTATTGGTTATCACGCGGTATTCTGCTTCCGCATATGATCTTGATACGTTTGTCTTTTTTTTTTACTTCCATGAGATAATAGAAGAATCAAGAAAAATGCAACACCCAAATACTGATCTTTGATTTGTCTGACAACCTCCCTAGTCTGTGTCGCAATAAGTTGTCAATGTCAGATTGTTCTTGGATGACAATAACAATCTTTGTCCCGGTATCCTTTAATCACTACAAAAAATCATGTATAAAGTGGTGGTTTTAATATGGCGGTTATTAATAACTGCCACAAGTTTTCGTATAATACGACATTTGACTAACCGCCACAATTATCCTTCAGAATATGTCATTTTGAATTGTCACAATTATCCTTCAGAATAAAAACCTCGCATTTTCCTTCACTCCATACACCATTCCTCATTATTCCCAATTATTTTTGAAAACCTCGTTTGACTATTCACTATTGGGAACCGAAACCTTTCTTCCCTCTCTCTTTTTGCTAAACACTCATTCGTGACTCTTCCCTCGCTCCTCCTTTCTCTTTGCTAAACACTCAAACCCTAACGAAATCCTAATGAAGCCTTCCTCGTTGAAGCCATCCTCAGAAAGCCCTCTTCTCGAAGCCCTCCTCGTGAAACCCTCCTTGTGAAACACTTCGTGCTGCACTCACTCTTCCCTTCACTCACTGTCGCCTTTCACTCACTCGCGCACCTTATCCGCCAGTCACTATCGCGAAACCTAGCACTCACTATCATGCCATTCACTATCCGTCATCATCGTCATCGGCGCCTCCGCGAAAGGATTTGAAATTTTTGTCCAAGTTTATGCTCGCGCACAAGGAATTAATGTTGTTGTTCTAGTTTGTCAGGGTCTCACTGTTGATTTTTAATTTATTGCTTCCTTTTGGGAGTGCGTCAGGTTGCTTATTTGAGTCGATCTATACCAAATAGCTTGATTGGTAGAATGACCAGGAGGGGCTAAAGCCATTCACCGCCTTTTTCAAAGGATTCTCGCGTCCCCTATCACATGATGCAATGGTAATCATTCTATACAAACTATTGTTTAACATAATAGAAAAAATGTTTTATTAACACCGTCTGTCACTAACACAGACTTGACACTGCTTGCGTGGCATTAATGGACGTTGTAGACGTGACATTTGGTGAGGATGTGACACTGACTCTATATTATAATATATGACTCGTAGCACACGCAAAACTGGTTACCCGTGTGTTTGTAAGTGGTTACTTATGTGACGCATGCGAAATTGGTTACGCGTGTGTTTGTAAGTGGTTACTTATGTGACGTTTATGGCGACTTGCTCTTCATGAAAAAAAGCATTTTTTTTTAATAAGAACCATATATTACATCGGTTAGATGACTTAACCGATGTAATCACACTACCAAAACTACCCAGTCACAGGTTCCTCCACATATACTGGCACACGCAAAACTGGTTACCCGTGTTTCTGTAAGTGGTTACCTATGTGACGTTTATGGTCACCCACTTTTCATGAAAAAAAAATCAATTTTTTTTAATAAAAACCATGTATTACATCGGTTAGATAACTTAACCGATGTAAAAATCATATATTACATCGGTTAGATGGCTTAACCGATGTAATAACCCTACCAGAACTGGTTACCCAGCCACATGTTCCTCCACATATACTAGCACACGCAAAACTGGTTACCCGTGTGTCTGTAAGTGGTACCTATATGATGTTTATGACCCACCCACTCTTTATGAAAAAAAAATCAATTTTTTTAATATGGATCATATATTACATCGGTTAGATGTCTTAACCGATGTAACATAGGTCATTCTGAGTTAAAAAAATTATATTACACCGGTTGTTTCTAAGAACCGATGTAATATATTCTTTTTTACCCTATTTTGAAACTCGTGCTGCTCATTTGCGCGCAATCTTACTCTTTCACGTCATTGTCACGTCTGCAGCGTCAAATGAGTGTCATGTGCAGAGGGTGTCAACATATCGTGACTCAACATAATAATACATACGACATTAGGTGTACGGATAAAGTTGGACATAATTCGTACATAGTTGAGTTTTCCCCATTTTAAAGTTAAAAAATTATAACTTTTGTTTTTTTTTTTTTACAGAAGATAAGCATTTTGATTTTTTCTATTTAATAAAATAATGTGATTTGAAACTACAATAGAGGCTAAAAGATGTATCTGTTCTTATTATTTTTATGGTTTGGATGACTTAATAATTTATTTTGATAATGTTTTGAAGAATATATGTGTATAAATATAGAAGTGGTTAATTGGAGAATAGCATTGTTGAGAGAGAAAAAATGATGAGTGGGGTCATTGTGTTTGGTCATGGGCAATGGATGAAACACATGGTGGTTATAGATTCTCTTCTCTTGGGTTCTAATGGGAAAAAGGAATAGAGTAAAGATTTGAAGTGTGCATATATGGATCTATTTATTTTAATTTTTAATTATGTATTATTAATTAATTTAGTTATATTCTGTTTGAAAAGTTTTGTGAGTGCTTGTCTTTCACAGTGAGACAAATTTTGTCCCACTCAAGCATATGGGATGGGGTAAGAGAGGGTTAATGTCAAGCTTTTGGGTCTAATAGGAACCTTTTGTTCTTCTTCTTCTTCTTCTTTTCTTTTCTTATATTCATTCATCTTTAACTTAAACCACCACAATCCCAACTTCTAATTTTTATGTACCATTTTAAAACAAACTAGACTTAATTATTGCAATTTTCATTCTTAATTAGCTCAATTGGATCCTCCAAACATGGATAAAGTGTAAGTTTAATTGTGTGTCATATCAAATCCTTTATGCATTACCAAATTAATACACTTGAAATTTGAAAGATTAAAATCATCAACATACATAATTAAAATATAGGGCATGCCAAGAGATTAAGAAAATATAAGTAAATCAATAAATAAAGTGACATGATTGCAAAGATTTCCTCCTACTTAAGAATAAATACTTGAATCTATTATCATACAAAAATAATAGAATAAAATAAGTAATTAAACCTAAAAATATAAGGTATTGGAATAACTTCATTTTCCTAGTACTGGACATGGCCAAACGAACATATCAAGATAGCCAAATGAATCGATTATTGGTGGGGTTTTGAAATTTAGGATGCCAACATGTTTTCTTAATTATTGTTAAATAGAGGGTGAGGTACCAATAATTGATGGGTCCCTGGAATTAAATGTTGGGGTCAAACAAGTTAAAACCCATGTTATGATTTCTGACCATCTTTAAACCCTCATATGATGGACGTTTTTAACTTACTTGCAAAATCAATGGCCCTCATTCATTGTTAGAGTGATCAACAATTCCAACATATATACCACGTTTTGTCTCTCTCACTCTCCTATTTACCGCTCAGTCTTGCCATTTCAAAATCATAATTTTAAATATAAGATTATTTGAGTAATGATTGTACTTGATAATAATGATTGTACTTGATAAAAATGGATAAAAATGGTGGAAGAAGATTAGTTTATGAAATATCAACAAAATCATTAAATAAAAATTAATTTTAGATATTAAAAATAATTAGTTATTATAGTAACTAAATTAGATATCATTTTAGAAACTAAAAAAAATTGTTTTGTAAATTAGTTTATATTATTGTTAAATAGTTTTTAAATAAATTGGTGTCTAACTAACAACCAAAGTTTTAATTACCAAGATTATAAATTTGGTAGCGAAAACCTTGGTTGCTAATTAGATACCAATTTAGAAACCATTTAACAATATTAGAAACTAATTTAGAAACCCAAAAAAAAATTAGTCTCTAAAATGGTCTCTAATTTAGTCACTATAGCAACTAATTATTTTTGGTCTATAAAACTGGTTTTTATTTCATGATTTTCTTATAGTGTAATCTATTCATTAATTGTAGTATTTTATTAGGAATACATTAAGAAAAGACCGATCATTATCCCAAATGGATTAATATTATATGGAACGAACTCACATGATCCTTGTGCTATGATCACATGAATTAGTTTTACTTATTATATATGTTTATTTTATACTTTGATTGGTGAAGTAATCTAATGATAATGTCTATCTTTGATGTGTCTAATGGACATTTTTCAGTTTCACAATCATCTAACAGCTTCACAGCTTATATGTTTATTCAGTTTTGACAACCATCACTCCAAGTAAGTTTGCTTTTTATTTAACTATTTATTATTTATTTGAATAAACTACTTTTTACAACCCAATTAACTATTTTTTTAGTTGAGTATTTGTTTTAGTTAACTTTTTTTACTTAACTCTGTTTTATTTCACAAAGTTAACTTCAGTGAAATATATGTACACATTACTATATAAGTAATGTTTTATTTTGTTGTTTTGTTGTAGTCATGCCAATTGATAAATCGTGAATTTGTAAACCACGAAACACCATTGCGTATGCGAATGGGTTGAACGTGTTTCTGGATATTGCATTTCAACATACTAATGGTCCTGTAATTAAGTGTCCATGTGCAAAGTGTGGTTTCAAAAAGTGGCAAACAAGGGATGTAGTTCAAGAACACTTAACATGTACAACTTTCCATCAGAACTGTTGAACCAAGTGTGTTCAAGCTTTGAAGAATCCAAACCCTTGGAAGGATGATGAAAGGTTGGATGTGCTTGCTGTTGCTGAGCTATCCTTTTAGATAGGATCTGGGGTAGATTTAATATGTAATCCACTATTGATTGAATCCAAAGCATAGGCATTCTCAATATTTTTAAAAGAAAAGTGTTTTTCAAACTAAGTGAAAAAAACCTGTTGTTTTGTCGACACAACCGATTGTTTTATACTTAGGTGTTTTTAGAAAAGGTTGAAAACTGTTTTTATGGTTGACTTGCTGTCAAAACCAAAACAACTGATTGATTCGTGGAAACAACCAATTGTTTGTTTTGGTACCATAACAGAAAACTGGTTTGTGCTTTGACTGAGCATTAAATGATTTTCTAACTGTTTACGCTCCGATTTTTAATGTTTTGACCAATCTTTAAATGCAATGAATAGTTTGTTAAGATTTAATAACAAACAACAAATTTGAATATATACAGAAAAACATATTTGGGTTTTTTCTAAGAGATTGAGATTTTGAAAAGTTGAGATTGCTAAGAGATTGAGTTTTAATCAAAGAGTGTGAGATAAGATTTTCTCTTGTATTGATTTCAGATTAGTTCTGTAACAAGTGTAATCCTTTGTATCTTTTGAAAGAACCTTTTGTGGTTGCTGAGAAGTGTTGTGTGTTCTTGAGGGTATCAAGATCAACATTCTTAGTGTTGTTGTGCTGACAAAGAGAAGTGTGTGTCTTGAGGGGATCAAGGTCACTTCTTTGGTTGTGTTGTAAGTGATCTAGGGTTGATTGCTTAATGGATTTCCTCAGTGGTTTCTGAGAAGAGTGGATGTAGCTCTGGGTTTAGAGTGAACCAGTATAAACCTCTGTGTGCATTCTCTCTATCCTTAATCTCTTTAAATTCAGTTTTGATATTTGCAAACTGGTATAAACAACCGATTGTTTCTGGGAAATAACCAATTGTTTTTCTAGTACTGTTGTTTTTGCTTTGTGTTTTGGCAAATTGATTTCCTTATCAATTTTTTCTCGAAGTAATTTCATTCTTGGCTTAAAAGTTGCGAAAACCCTCTTTAAACCATTCACCCCCTCTAGTTTAAAGCCATACATTCTTAGAATTGGCATCAAGAGCTTGGTTCTTGAAATTTATTCAAGTGTGATCCTGAAACTGTTTTTAATGGCTGATAGACTACCTTTTGGGGAAGGTGCTTCAATCAACATACCATCTCTGTTTTGTGGTTTGAATTACCAATTTTGGAAAGTAAGAATGAAAATCTTTGTGGAATCACTTGACAAAGGTATTTGGGATGCAATTGAAAATGGTCCTTTTGTCCCAAAGTTTGAAAAAGATTGATCTTCCATTGAAAAGCCTTGGTCTCAATGGACTGGTTCTGAAAGCAAGAAGGCCAAATTCGATTGCATTGCCAAAAACATAATAACCTCTGCTTTAAATTCAGATGAGTTTTTCAGGGTCTCTCAATGCAAATCAACAAAAGAAATGTGGGACACCTTGGAGGTAACTCATGAAGGTACAAAGGAGGTGAAGAGATTCACGCACATCATCAATCATCTCATGAGCCTTGACAAGACCTTTGAAAAGGAAGAGCTAAACATTAAGATTTTGAAATGTCTTGATAGAGCATGGCAACCTAAGGCAACTACTATATCCGAATCTAAAGATCTAACATCCTTGAGTATGACTTCTTTGTTTGGCAAGCTTAGGGAACATGAGTTAGAGATGAATCGACTCAATGTTCAAGAAAGCAAAGACAAGCACGTAAGGAGTATAGCCTGAAAGCTGTCAAGCACAAAGGCAAACAAGAATCCAACGATGATAGTGATGAAGAGAACCTTAGCTTGCTATCAAAAAAGTTTAGCAAAATCTTGAAGAGGAACCGCAACAAGGACAACAACAAAGATAGGTATGGAAACAAGAAATCCAATGATTTTAATTCCAATAACTATACTTGTTTTGGTTGTGGTGAGCAAGGTCACATAAAGGCAG
>Ga0123342_1008209_pt1 | contig 13308 bp, 9 predicted proteins | sample Turbeawhitnodule_FD_89960 | JGI IMG/M metagenome (GOLD analysis project Ga0123342, IMG submission 89960) | Root nodule microbial communities of legume samples collected from Mexico - Turtle bean Mexico white nodule | ecosystem: Host-associated > Plants > Roots > Nodule | place: Mexico: Nepantla...
CCAACAACCTATTCTCAATCTCTCTCGTGTAGCAATTGTTGTTTTCACCAAATCCTATTCTCAATCTGCTTGGTGTCTTCATCAGCTTCAACAAATCATCAAATGGCACCAAACTTATTGCCGGCATGTTCTGCCAGTTTATTACGAAATTCAGCCATCTGATGTACGTCTTCAAATGGGTGATTTTGGTGAAGCCTTCAAAGCAACTGCACACCTAACGTTTTCAGCAGAACAACTGGAGCATGGTATGTCTAGGTGGAGCCACGCGCTCACCAAAGCTGCAAATTTCTTTGGATGGGATGAGAGCAATTACAGGTAAATCACTCATTCACTAAGCTTGTACTTCAATTTTGGTAATACATGACTTGTTCTATAATTGTTATTGACCTTGAAGGAGTGATGCTGAACTAGTGGACAACATTGTTAAGAGCGTTCTTAATTTACCAGTCTTGTCTGCTACTAAATTTCCAGTTGGATTACAATCCCGTGTGGAAGATGTGATTCGAATTATCAAAAATAAATCCAAGCAAGTTTTTACGATAGCGATATGTGGAAAGGAAGGATCGGGTAAAACCACCCTTGCCAAAGCCATCTACAATCAAATTCACGGTACATTCATGGAGAAAGGTTTCATTGAAGATATGACAAGACTTAGTCAAACAAGAGGGCATGTTCATTTACAAGAACAACTTCTTTCGGATGTCCTAAAAACAAAGGTGGAGATAAGTAGTGTTGAGATGGGAAGAAGTATGATTCGGGAAAGACTTTCTCTGAAAAGGATGCTCATTGTACTTGACGATATGATCCATGAGTACTATCCATTATTAGACCTAAGGAAAAATCGTGCTTGGTTCGGTGCTGGAACTGTAATAATCATTACAACAAGGGACGAAAACCTACAGAGTATAGTTGATTCTGATTTTCGGATAAATCTGATGAACCCAAACGAGTCCCTTGAGCTTCTTAGTTGGCACGCATTTAGAGAAGCAAAACCAAAAAAAGAATACAATGACCTTGCAAAAACACTAGTTACTGTTTGCGGAGGACTACCTCTAGCTATTGAAGTCATTGGAAGTTATTTATATAAAAGGACGAAAGAAGAATGGAATACAGTATTCTTAAAATTAGAGAAAATTCCCAAGCTTGAATTTTATCATATATTGAGACTAAGCTTCGACAGTTTACGCAATCAAATGGAAAAAGATTTATTCCTTGATGTATGTTCTTCTTTTGTTGGCAAGGGCAGAGCCAAAGTTATGAAGATCCTAAAAGGCTGTGGAATAGACGCCGCCGATAGTGGAATAAGACTTCTCATAGAGCGTAACCTCATACAAGTTAATAAGAACAACAAATTAGAAATGCATCCGTTGCTACGAGAAATGGGAAGAGAAATTATTCGTCAAATTTCAGGAAAGGAATCTGAGAACAGTGAACTGTGGTTTGAATATGTACTGTCAGAGAATACTGTAAGAACATTCTTAATCTATGGTTTTTAAACTTCTTTTGGAAGTGGTTGCTTTCTCATGTGGAATATATTTGTTTCTTACTCTTATCATCACAGGGGACAAATGTCATTCAGAGATCGCCTGGGAAAATGTTTTTTAGTAGAAGAGATTTCTTCAAACCTTATCCTTTAGAGGTTAGAGACCCATCAAGATTGCTGATACTAGCTGGAGATTCTGAGTATCTTTCTAAGAAACTGACATGGATCCAATTGCAAGGGTTTTCTTCAGAATGCCTACCTAACAACTTTTATCTGCATGATGCAGTAGCGATTGACTTACAACACAGTCTTCTTCGATGTGTTTGGAAAGAACCTCAGGTTTTTATTACTTTCCATTTTCTTTTTAAGTTAGTATTTGTTTCCACTTATAACTATTTCTTTTTCTCATTTTCTTCTCTAATATTTTATTGAAAACTGTCTTCATGAAGCTTTTGACGTGGCTAAAAGTCCTTAATCTTAGTCACTCCAAGTACTTGATAGAAACCCCTGACTTTTCTAGACTACCAAGTCTTGAGCAGCTCATTCTCAAAGATTGTCCAAGATTGCACGAAGTACACCAATCTATTGGAAGTCTATGCTATCTTATAGTGCTAAATTTGAAGGACTGTACAGGTCTAAGCAATCTCCCGAGTGAGATATATATGTTGAAATCTTTAAAAACTCTAATTCTTTGTGGTTGTCCAAAAATTGACATATTGGAAAAAGATATATTGCAAATGGAATCTTTGATAACACTAATTGCTGAAAATACAGTTGTGAAACAAGTGCCTTTTTCAATTGCATACTCAAAAAGCATTGGATATATATCCCTGCGTGAATGCGAGGGATTGTCACATAATCTGTTTCCTTCTATCATTCTGTCTCGGATGTCGCCAAAAATGAATACCCTAACTTATATTCATTCCTACATGGATATGGAGGATGATAGTTTGGATGATATTGCACCATTACTTGGCAGCCTTGCAAATATTCGAAGTGTTTTGGTGCAATGTGAGGCCGAGTTTCAACTATCCGAGAAAGTAAAAACTATACTGGTCGAATATGGTGCAAATATTACAGAATCAAGAATATCAAAGCATGACCTCAGGTCTTCTCTGACTGGTGTTGGAAGATACAAAGAATTCTTCAATACTGTGATCGATAGAATACCTAAGGTTCTTCTCTAACTTTCCCTTTGTTTATTACCTTTGTCATCATTTTAGCTATTATTTGAGAGAAAATAGAATAATCCTAATGAAATATCTTGTAGAAACTACACATGATACATTTTAATCAAGTATAACATTTTTGTTTAACTAAACATGCCCTTGTTTATGACATGATACAGGTATTTGAAAGCAGTGAGTCGTGTGATGTTTCTCTCCCAGGTGACAATGATCCTTATTGGTTGACCCATATGGGTGAGGGACATTCTGTTTCTTTCACAATACCTCGAGATCATGAGGTGAAGGGAATGGCTTTGTGTGTCGTTTATTCATCAACCCCTGAAAGCCTGGAAACTGAATGTCTTAGAAGTGTGTTAATTGTTAATTACACAAAGTGCACATGTCAGATACACAACCATGGCACTTTAATTTCCTTTAATGATGAAGATTGGCATGACATAAAGTCAAATTTAGGATCAGGAGACAAGGTGGAAATTTTTGTGACTTTTGGTCATGGATTGGTAGTCAAGAACACAACTGTCTATCTAATATGTAGTGAATTAAATGACTTAGAAAAGGAGCCTGCACCAAAGAAAAATTCTCTCATTAGATTTCTAAAGAAATTTGTAATTTGACTTCTCTAGTAGCTCATTTATGTTCTTTGAGAACAGCAGGATCCTTGAGGTATGGAATTAATCCTTGTGTCCCTTTATTGCAATTTATTTTTTCTCTTCCGTTCCATGTTTTTCTTTGAGTATAACTTACAGATAAGAAATTCATGTTTATTTTACTTGTTTCTATACATTGTGCTTCCTTGGCTTTACTTGAGCTGTTTATTTTATTCTCTTTCTGGTTGTTACTTTTTTCAATTCTTTTCCCTTTTTAGCATATAATATTGCTTTTAGAAATTCTCGTAAAAAATATTACATTATGAAATAAAGATAGCTGCAGTTCGATGATTTGTTATGTGTTTTGCCTTGCTATCTGCTTTGTAGTCTCTGTTTTTGTTTCAACATAAGAAGCACCGTAGCCTCATTCCTTTAAGACTAAATAAACAAAGTTTAATTTCATTTCTCGTTATTTATACTGATCCTATTTGTTTTATTTAAATATATCAATTCTTTTTCATTTACATTTATAAGTTTCTTTACAGTTTTCATTTATGTACAAGTCACGTATAGAAGAATTCTTTGTATCTTCCGACACCAGTTAGAGAAGACCTGCTGCTTTGAAATTCCTGATTCTGTAATGTTTCCACCACATTCGACTAACATAGTTTTTACTTGCTCGGATAGTTGAAACTCGGCGTCACATTGCACCAAAACACTTTGAAGATTTGCAAGGCTGTTAAGCAATGGTGCAATATCATCCCAATTATTATCCTTCATGTGCATGTGCATGAAGGAATTAATATAAGATAGGGGATTCATTGGTGGCGACATCTGAGACCGAATGACAGAAGGCAAAAGATTATGTGATGATCCCTCAAATCCACTTAGGGATAAGTATCCAATTCCTTTTGAGCTTACAATTGAAAATGGCACTTGTTTCATAGCTGTATTTTCAGCAATTAGAGTTCTCAAGATTGCACTTGTTCTGTATCCTTTTCCAATAGGTCAATTTTCGAACAATCAGAAAGAATGAGAGTTTTCAAAGATTTCAACTTACATATTTCTCTGGGGAGATTGCTTAGACTTGTATAGTCCTTCAAATTTAGCAGCATAAGATTGCAGAGACATCCAATTGATTGGTGTACTTCGCATAATTCATGATAATAGTTGAGAATGAGCTGTTCAAGACTTAGTAGTCTCGAAATGTCTGGGGTTTTTCTAAGTACTTAGAGTAACTAAATCCAGGACTTTTAGACACGCCAAAACCTTCAAGAAGTATTAGAAATGAAAATGAAGAAAAAAATAGTTATTAGGGGAAACAAATACTATTTTTATTTTTATTTTAAGTTGAATTTTAAAAGAAAATGGCACGTAATAAAAACCTGGGGTTCTTTCCAGACTAATAGAAGAAGACTGTGATTTAAATCAATCGCTATTGCATCATGCAGATAAAAGTTGTTAGGTAGGTATTTTGAAAAAAACCTTTGCAAACTGACCCATCTCTGTTTCTTATAATGGTACTCAGAATCTCCAGCTAGTTTCAGCAGTCTTGATGGGTTTCTTACCTTTAAAGGATAACGTTCGAAGAAATCTCTGAATGAGTGTTGTCCCCTGTGATGAAAAGAACTAAGAAAAACAAATATATTGCACATGAGAAAGCAAACACATCCAAAAAAAGTTTTCAAAACCATGGAGTAAGAATGTTCTTACAGTATTCTCTGACAGAGCATGTTTTGTTGAAGCCACAATGGACTGTTAATCCCAGGTAGGTTCATTTCTTGAAATTTCACGAATAATTTCTCTTCTCATTTCTCTTAGCAAAGAATGCATTCCAAATTTGTTGTTGTTTTTTTAACTTTTATGAGGCTACGCTCTATGACAGGATCTACTTTTACCAACAAAGAAACAACATACATCAAGTAACAAATATTTTCCGTTCATTGGATTTATTCAAAAAAAATTCTTAGTGTACCAACTAAGAAGCTCAAGGGACTCATTTGCGTTCATTGGATTTATCCAAAAAAAATTCATCTCTTGTTGTAATGATCATTATAGTTCCTTCACAGAACCATGAACTACTAACCCATAGGTGTAATGGACCAACTCTTTCACATCGTCAAGACCACGAGCACCCTTTTCCCATAAAGTCTTTCCCAAATCATACTTCTTACCATCTCAATGCTTCGTATATCCACCTTTGCTTTTATGACATCTGAAAGAAGATGTTCTTGTAAATGAGCATGCCCTCTTATTAGACTAACTTGTGCAATATCTTCAATAAAACTTTTCTCTGTTAATGTACCATGAATTTGATTGTAAATGACTTTGGCAAGGGTGATTTTACCCTATCCTCCTATTCCACATATCGCTATAGTAAAAAATTGGGTGAATTTATTTTTGATGGTTCGAATCACATCTTCCACACGGGATTGTAATCCAACTGGAAATTTAGTAGCAGACAAGACTGGTAAACTAAGAACGCCCTTAACAATTTTTTCCACTAGTTCGAGATCACTCCTTCAAGTTCAATAGCAAATATAGAAGAAATCATGCATTAACAAAATTGAATCACAAGCTTAAAATATGGTTGATTGAATAAGTGATTTATCTGTCATTGTTCTCATCCCATCCAAAGAAGTTTGCAGCTTTCGTGAGTGCGTGGCTCCATCTGGACAAGCCATGCTCCAGTTGTCCTGAAAATGTTTAGTGTGCAGTTGCTTTGAAGGCTTTTTCAAAATCACCTTTCTGAAGACGTACATAAGATGGCTAAATTTTATAATAAATGGCCAAAACATGTCGGCAATAAGGGAAGCGGGGGAAAATATGGGTTATCAATAAGAATCTAATCTATAAATATGAGAGGATTCGGGAGTCTTGTGAAGTGGAGATATATTAAGGATAACATCAGGAAGGAACGTGTCATAATGGTATGCTTGCAAGAAGTGAAAATGGTAAATGTCAGTTTAAACAATTGTTGTCAGTTATGGGGGGATAATGATATAGATTATTTATACAGCGAACCAATTAATGGAGCAGGTGGTATTCTTACAATATGGCACAAAAAAAAAATTTCAGTGTTCTAATCATATTATTAATAGATGGTTCATAGTGTTTCTTGGGATTTTTAGGAATGTAGCTGTTTTTTTGTAGGAATATAGGTGCAGTTTTTTGTTTTGCTGTAAGTGTTTTTTATAGGTGTTGTTATGGCAGCAACTCTTTTGGTTTTTGGGGCTTTTTTGTGGGAATCCTCTGTCCATTCATGGTGAAGATATCTTGCTTTTGTATACGGGTTGGGACACCCTAAAGTGTTCCCGTTTTCAATTAATTTTATTCTTTGCTGAAAAAAAAAATAAGTTTGGTGCCATTTGATTATTTGTTGAAGTTGATGAAGACACCAAGCAAATTGAGAATAGGTTTTGGTGAAAACAACAACTGCTACACTGAGAGATTGAGAATAGGTTTGTTAGATGTGAATTGGGTTGACTGCATTGGGTGGTGAAGGAAAGTGGGGAGATTACATTTGTATCTTGGATCATTGTTGTGATGTGAAGAAAGTTTCAGGGTTATCAATTCTTTTGTTCTTCATTTGTATTGAACCCAAGTGTATTCGAACTTCATTTTTTTTCCTTGTTTTATGTTGTAAACAGAGTCAGATAGAGTTTCTGAATTTTTTGTGTGGTTAAGAGTGTTGCATGTTCTTGTGGGGTTCAAAATCAACACTTTTGGTTGTTCTCGTGTAATCTTGTTTAATTGTTTTTAGTGAATTTGCAGTTGTGTGATGAGGATTAGATGTAGCTCTTGGTTAAGAGTGAACCAGTATAAATCTCTTGTGCATTATCTATCTATCTTACTCTTATATCTGGTATATGGTCTACTTTACAGTGTTTTGCATGTAAATAATTGATTGAATTCTCGAAACAACTAGTTTATATTTTGATTAAATTGCTCTTGTGTTTTTTACAATAAATTGAACTAGTAAATCAATTATTTTATTTAATTGAGTTTTCCTAACATTTAAATATGTTAAGCATTATTATTTAGGTCAGATTCTTAGAAGTACTTTCCAGTCAAATTTAAGAATCAAAATCATGAATAGTTTCAAGTTTTGAGAATAAAATGATAATATCAATCATCAATCAAGAAATGAATATTACAAATAAATATCACCTCAATACATAAGAGTTTGAACAAATTATTATCAATACCAAAGGAAAGAATTAGCCTCTCACATTGGCAATTACAAGTATGGAAAACAAGAAAAGAAGATTCAGTGTTTCTCCTTGACAATTCCTCCTCTAGGATTTTCTATCTCTCCATATCCTCCCAATGATGTCTAGGGTTATGCGTCACGAATTTGATTTAACCTAGCGAGTTTTATGAGAAAAATCTCAACTTCACTGGAGTTAATTAACTCGCTTAAGCAAGGCTTGGGCGATTTGCTCTGGAGTGATCTTGCTTGGGCGAGTTTTCAATGTTCCAACTTTGTCTTTTCATCTTGTCTTTAACTTTTTCATTCTCCTTTAGTCCTTTTTTCTCCATTTTCTTCTAGATTCCTGAAATTACCACAAATTTGGGAATAAATCGTTCATATTCATCTTATAATCCAAAAATATGTAAAAGTGTTCAAATTCCTAATTTAGAAGTTGAATTATAACTATTTTATCAATTAAAGTTCATACGTACCTATGTAGTTGTATGAAATATTACTGGATTATGACATTTATCACTATTCTAATAGAACAACCATATTCCATAGAAAAGGGTGCAATTTGAGCTCAAAATATGCTCAACAAGACATAGTTGCACTCAGAACATGGGAAGCCCTCAAAATGAAGAAAGGTGGTCCCATGAGTATGGGAAATAAACTTGAGGCCAATTTGTTGCAATATAAATAGAAAGGAAAAGACTAGTCTAGGTGAGGAAGAGAACTAAAGTTAGTTTAGAATGTAATATCCTTAGTTGTAGGTTATCATTGTATTTATTGAATCAACCTACTCATAATGAGTAGCTAACATCCTATGTTATTGGGATTGAATCTCATTATAACTTTTATGTGATTCCTTGATTTACATATGCAAGTACATTTTGTTCTTAATTGATTTAATTTTGAGCTTAATGTTTGACAATATAGGAATCCGTTTACTTGATCTCCAAGAGCTTGAATATTATTGGGAAATTTTCTTTTTCTAAAATAAACTAAATCAACCAAAGATTTTGAACCGTTGGGAATATAGTAGTTGTATTTAGTTATCTTTGTTATTCTTTTAATGCATGAGTCAATTGATTGTAATCGAGGAATTGATTATTATGATTAGATTTATAGATAACCAAGCTTAAGGAATCAACTTGGTTTGACTTTAAGAAATAAGGGAACTTATAATTTACTGTGAACAAGAAATGCAAATTAGTTTTCAAGTCTTATTGATGAAAACTCATCTAACCTCGAAACATTTGGCTAAAAAGATTGGAAGCAAGAAAAGGATCTCAAAAGATTCTAATCTCAAGGAGAATTAATTGTTGTCTGTTCTTCCATTTTTAGCTAGTTTTATAAACTTTGTAGCAGAGACTACAAGAAAATTTTGAATTACATACCGATAAAAATTCGTATGTAAAATTAATGTTACATACGGATTCTAATCCATATGTAAGATATTTAAAATTTAATTCAAAAAACAGAAATTACTACATACTGATATAATCCATATGTATTTATTTCAAATTTAATTAAAAATAATAAAAAGCATTACATACGGATTATGTCTGTATGTAATGCATTAAAAATTTAATTAAAAAAAACTGTTACATTGGTATGTAACTTATTTCAAATTTAATTAAAAAATAACTATAAATAGTATGAATAAAATCCGTATGTAACTTATTTTAAATTTATTTAAAAAATAACTAAAAATGTTATTAATATTTATAATATTTATAATATTAATAATATTAAAAAACTGTTACATACGGATAAAATTCGTATGTACTTATTTTAAATTTAATTAAAATATAATTAAAAATATTACATACGGATAAAATTCGTGTGTAAATTATTTCAAATTTAATTAAAAAATAACTAGAAATATTATTAATATTTATAATATTAATAATATTTGGATCATTTTCTTGGGCCAATTTTCATAGAAAAAATGGTCTAAGCTAGAGTTACAATTGGACTTCATGGAGTGGCAAGGAAGACATGAAGGTCCACATATCATCTCCTTAATGGAGAGAATTCCCACCAATGCCAAAAGCACATTTGTCTTCATGGGAATGGAGAGGACTCTCTCCAATTAGAGGAGGACACTTGTCAACCTCTAATTTGAGAGGATTTGCTCCAATTAGAGAGAGTCATTTGTCTTTCTATGAGTGGTGAGTTTTTAGTGTTAAAGTTTGCACCTTGGCTACCCATAGCACTATAAATACAAGTGTTAGGCCCCTTGTAAATTAGCTAATAGTCTCTTAGCTCACTCTTTGTTAGCCTTATTTCTAAGTGTTTTAGCAAGGAACCTCTTAGGAGTTGGTCTAACCTCTCTTAAGCTTTATTATCATTCTCCATACACCAATACTTCACAATTTCTTTTACTCATTTTAGCCACCCAATCCCACCAATTTCCGCACCCCAAAATATAAAACAAAAGACTCATAGCAATGCAAGATAGGATTACATCAAGAATTCTTCTCTTTCACATTCACAAGCATCTCATACTATGCAAACATTAAGTGACATGGTTGACCATGGTGGAGGCAAATCAAGGAGATGATAGAGTAATTAATCTCCATATCTCCAAGGAGAACATTAGGGGATTTTTCTATACATTAAGGACCAAGACATTTGTCTAGACTTGTCATTCCACTATAGGCAAGAGGAATAGAAATTAAACTAGCATTCCTCAATCTGGTTTCAGTGCACTTGTTTTCAAGAAAGGATCACAAAGATCCTTATGCTCTTTTAGATACTTTTTATGAATTGAGTGCAAAGTTACATACATGAAGTAATTGTTCCCATTTTCTCTAATTGGTTAAGCTAGGGAGTGGTCAAATCACAGCCAAACTAACAACTAAACAAGAACATTGTAACCTATAGGGTACATCTCATTAAATTTAAATTTCTTGATTTTCTTGATGTTTTTGTTGAACTTTTATCAATAAAAGAACAAACATAATCTCATAAGTATATAAAAAAGTGGGACACATATTCTTTGGAAATTTCATCATTTTATGATACATTTGTGTTAAATTGTTATGAAATGAATATGAATGTTTTTGTAGGTTTGTGCGTCCCACATTCTCTAATTCACTCTCTTTGAGTTTATGTCTGTAGGTCAAACATGTAGTAAAGTTCATTCATGAGTATTTATATTAGGATTTATATGGGTGTATGTAATAGTTATATACATAATCTTAATCAAGACCCTATAGATGAAGTTTTTTTATTTTTTTGGTAGATTCAGTTTGACAATTTATAAAATGAAGGTAACTTTTACTTCACCCCATTCTTTCTAGAAAAAGGTAGAAGGAAAAAAGTGGACATCAATTCATGAAGCCGTGTGTGTGAGCATGACCACTGGCTTGTTGAGTATTAAAATCAATTTACACGAAAACAATTCTCATAAATAACACCAAGAAAATACAATGAACAGGTCAGGGACAACCAAAGAGGCATAAGCTTAGACTGAGAAACAAGGGAAAATAAAGTGAATTTTCCAACTACAAGCTACTCAAAATAAAAACAATAAAAGGATGGAAGGAAATTAAATACAATCAAGGACACTAGGATTTAATTCCACAACACAATTCTGAATTGTTCCCATAAAAGGGATATGAATATGACTTACCAGTCACACATTGCAAATTTCTTCAATAATCTAGTGAAAGCATTTCCATTTGGCTTAGGATCATCAGACTTCTTTTCCAAGACATTTGATTCACAAGGCTTGGGCTCAATTTTGATATCATTTGATTCACAGTTCGTGGACACAATTCCGATATCCTTTGATTCACCATGCTTCGGCTTACTTTCCAAACCATTTGATTCAGGCCTCGGCTCAATTTCTACATCATCCGATTCGCATTGAGGCGGCTCAATTTCTATATCATTTGATTCACCATACATCAGATAGACAGCTGTTTTCTTGACCACCAAGTGATGACCAAAAGTCACAAAAATCTCCACCTTGTCTCCACCTCCCAAATGTGATATTATCTCCTGCCAATCTTCATCATTAAAGGAAATCACTGTGTCTTGCTTGTGTATCTGCAGGGTGCGCTTTGTGTAATTAGCTATTAAGATACTAGTAAGACTTTCGGTTGCCGTGATTTCAGGGTTTGATAAATAAACAATACACAAAGCCATTCCCTTCATGCTGCAGTCCTCAGGCACAGTGAAATACACTGAATGTCCCTCACCTGTATGGGCCAACCAATAAGGATCATTGTCACCTGGAAGTAAAACTTCACAAGCCTCATTGGTTTTCAATCCCTGCAACATGACAAAACAAGCTTAGTCACCTCTACAATAATTTTTTTATCATTCCAAAATTACAAAATGAGCATTTTTAATAAAATAAACTGAATTGTATAACTTCGGGGAGGCAAACTGTTATGATTTCAAGAGTGTCAGTATAATTTTGCATTTTTTCTTTGTAAATTTTATTATATTTTTAATTAAGAGGTTGAATTGTTGTATAGGAATATTAAAAACCACAAGAGAAAGCTGAATCATTTTTGTTCTCATTGTAAATTTTATTATATTCTTAATTAAGAGGTTGAATTGTTGTATAGGAATATTAAAAACCACAAGAGAAAGCTGAATTATTTTTGTTCTCATAATGTAAAATAATAATGACCATATAGTGAGAATTTAAGGCTAGATTAGTAGGAGTTAATTACTATTAGACATTAAAGATTGCTTAGTGGACTCTAAAGACTACTTAGGAATTAGTGTGGAATTTAGAGAGACTTATTATGATTGTCTAGAGTGACACATAATTTAACCCTACAGAAGGATGTATTTGTAAAACATGAATACACCAATTTAGAAAGAAAATTAAGTTTTCTTTTTATAAGAATTTTATAGATTTCTGAGTTATAAGAACCTAAATTACATCTCCTTCCCCAAACTTCCGTTTTGTCATCACAAAATCAGGACTAAGTTTTTTAAATAATGAAAGATATTCATTTATCAGACTAGCATCTTTTAACAAATATTTTTCTATACACACAAGCCTGGAGATCGAATCCTTGACCACTTATTGCATAAATTGAAACACAGCAACGATAACTAATTCAAATAAATTTGGTTAATAGTTTTGTTCTGTATATATATCAACAGCAGATCAATATGAATTTAAATGCATTTCTGTTTATGTCTCAGAGATCTTTCAACTTTTTTTTATGTTCAATGGGAATCTAACAAACACGAAACAAGTGTGGGTGGAAAAAAGTGGAAATTAAATTGCTGCAGCTTAACATGATACTTTTAAATTAGAATATGGTTATTGAATTTTCTTTTAGACACATCATGAAGATTATTTCAAGTTCTCTTAATTAGTAGCTAAAATAAACAGTGAAGGTAAAGTAGAGAAAGGTAAAAACTAGAGAAGGAATTAACCTCAGATATCCTATCGCTGAGAATATCGAAGAATTCTTTGTAACTTCCAACTCCAATCAAAGAAGACCTCAAGTGATGCCTTGAAATTCCTAATTCTGTAAAATTTACAACATCTTCAACCATAATTGTTTGAACATGTTTAGACAGTTGAAACTCTGTCTCACATTGCACCAAAACACTTCGAAGATCTGGAAGTCTTCTAAGCATTGGTACAAGCTCCCCCAAAGTATTATTTTGTGTATTCATGGAAACCAGAGAACATGATGTGCCAGGAAACGGACTAATATAAAGGATAGGATTCATTGTTGGTGACACCCAAGACTGGATGATAGAAGGAAAAACATTTCGTGCCAGTCCTTCAAATCCGCATAAGGATATATATCCAATGCTTTTCGAGCTTACTATTGAAAAGGGGACTTGTTTCACAGCAGTATTATC
>Ga0123342_1008210_pt1 | contig 13307 bp, 9 predicted proteins | sample Turbeawhitnodule_FD_89960 | JGI IMG/M metagenome (GOLD analysis project Ga0123342, IMG submission 89960) | Root nodule microbial communities of legume samples collected from Mexico - Turtle bean Mexico white nodule | ecosystem: Host-associated > Plants > Roots > Nodule | place: Mexico: Nepantla...
ATGACACATTTTAAAGGATAATTCTGGCGGTTCGTAAAATGTCGTATTATACGGCAAATTATGGCGGTTATTAGTAACCGCCATATTAAAACCGCCACTTTATACGTAATTTTTTGTAGTGTACTCTTGAATTAAAGCATGCTTCATTGCCTTCTTCACATCATTTGTCCCTTCATGAGTGACTTCAAGGATGTCCCACATCTCCTTTGCAGATTTACACTGTGATACCCTGAAAAATTCATCAGAACTCAATGCAAATGTTATTATATTTTTTGAAATCCAATCAAATTTAGCCTTCTTGCTATTAGACTCAGTCCATTCAGACCAAGGTTTTTCAACACACAACATTCTTTTCTGTTTTGGGAATAAAAAGACAATTTTCAATAGCATCCCAAATCCCTTTATCTGTTGATTGTACAAAAAATTTCATTCTAATTTTCCAAAATTGATAGTTCACACTAAAGAACAGAGGTGGTCTGTTTATAGAAGTACCCTTCCCAAAGGGTAGTTTATCAGCCATGCAAAAAGAAATTTTGAATCAAAACTTGACTAACTTTCAAGCACCTAGCTCTTGATGCCAATTATTAGAATTAAAGGCCTTAAACAAGAGGGGGGTGAATTGTTTAATGAAATATTTTCAAAAACTTTGGGCAAGAATGAAGATTAATGCAAAATCACAAAAGAAGCAATCAGATCAGCCAAAAAACAAAACTGTTTTAAATTGATTCCAGAAAATCAATCTGTTGTTTATGCGAATCAATTGATTGTTTTTATCAACACTTTGCAAAAACATAAATCAAACAGTTTTAATAGTAGTGAGGGATAGATAGATTCAACACACAAAGTTTATACTAGTTCACTCTTAACCTAAGCTACATCGAGTCCCCAAAAACCCTTGGGTATTTCACTAAGTAATCAACAATAGATTACACAACACAAACACCAAAGAGGTGATCTGGAACCCTTCAAGAACACTCACCCTCTTTGAAACAAAACCACTACAAGTCAGAACACCCTTTAACGGTAGACACCACTATCTTACAATTTTACAAATATGAATTAAAACACAAGTAAGAACAAGAAATATCACACCTGATACAAAACGAATACAACAGATCATATTCCACTCTTAACCAATGCAAAACCTTAAGCAATCTTGCAATCTTGCAATCTTGGAAAACTTTTAATCTCTTTTTGTGATTTCATCTCTCTGTCATTTTAGAGATTTAAAAACCAGTTATATAGCCTAAAAAATAGTCGTTTTAGACTTTCAATCAGGGGCCAAAACAGATTTGAATCAAGGAAAAACGGATTTAACAAACTTAACCAATTCTATTAAGATTTTTAAAAAACAATCGATTGAAAGCACAATTCAACCGATTGAATTGGCTTTGATTGTGAGGTTAGGCAATTTCACCTTTTTCAAATCCTTTCCAAAACCACCAAGTCTAAAACAAATGATTGAAACGACAAATCAACAGGTTGTTTTTCACTTACTTTGAAAAACACTTTTCTTTTGAAAGAACCTGATTGATTCAGTTTTGGGTTAAGCTAAGAGTGGATTTGACAAATTATAATCTACCCAGAACCCATGCCCACAAGCACCAACCTAGTCTTCAAGCAATCTTCATAGATTTGGAGACATCAAAGCTTCAAGTTCAACATACCTCTACTAAGAACTTTCTTTATAAGACAGAAAAGTGAAGGAGACAAAGGATCACCTTGTCTGACACCTCTACTGCAAGAAAAAAAATCCACCAAACTATCATTTATTCTGATAAAAAGCATAACTGAATGGAGAATTTTACTAATCCAACCGACAAACGAGGGGTGAAAACCAAAGCATGTCAAAACTAATAATAAGAACTTCCAACTCATAGTGTCAACGAGTTTATGAATATCAACTTTGTAAGCCACATTACCACCTCTAACCTTTTTAGAAAGCATGTTAATAGCTTCAGAAGCAATACCAATGCAATCCTGAATCTATCTACCCTGTACAAACCCATATTGATTGGGAGAAATGATTCTAGCAGCCACAAGTGCAAGCCTATTCGCCAGTATCTTGGAAATAATTTGAAATTTGAAATTAGCAACAACAATTGTTCTGTAATCTTTAATGAAGTTAGCACCCTGAATCTTAGGAATAAGAGATACCACATTATTGTTTATTCAAGGGAGAACCCAGTTTTGTTTAAAAACCTATTGAACAACATTGCAAACATTTGTCCCAATAATTTCCCAATAAGAATGATAGAAAACACCATCAAAATCATCAGGACTAGGAGCACTATTACCATTAAGATTAAAAACTACATTCTTGATTTCCAAAAAAATCAGGACATTTAATCAACATCATATTCTCCTCAGGGGAAACTAGCTTAGGAATATAAGTACCAATAAAATCTTTCATATTACTTGTATTCGGAACATTAGAAATAGACTCGGCATAATTTTTTTTATAAAAGTCAAAAATATGATCTTCAATGAGTTTAGGATCCTCAGTAACCTCGTTATCAATCCATAGATGATGAATCCAACTAGAATTATTTCTCCTATTGACCACAACATGGAAAAAAGTAGTTTTTCGACCCCCATCTTTAAACCATAACATTTTAGCCCTTTCTTTCCAAAACAAATATTGACAGTGAAGAGCATGATCAAGCTAGCAATCTTTTCTTGATAGAGAAGCCCATCAATATCAAACAAACTAGCAATCTCTAAGTTTTGTTGAATACGAAGGAGGAGACTCTGCTTAAGAAAAACTACATTGTGAGCTCAATTTTCAAATTTTTAACTTATGTTGCAAAATAAACATAGGACAACGAACAACCTTATTAGCCCAAGAATCATGAATAAGCTTCATACATGAAGTGTCCTGAAGCCACATAGAAAAGAAATAAAAATTGTTAACCTTCCTTGAATAATTACTAGCAAGACTAACAAGAATATGGGAATGATCAGAACAATTTTTAACAAGAACCTGATAAGTATAAGAATCTCATTCATCCAAACACATTCCATTACTTAAAGTCCTATTCAATCTTCTATGAATTCTTTGCAACCCTCTCCTTCCATTACACCAAGTATAACAAGATCCAGTAAAAGGCGTACAAGAAAGATCATTAGTATTAATTCATCCACCGAGAGCACAACATTAAAATCCCCTAGAATACACTAAGGCCCTGTGAAGAAACTAAGATCCCTCCAAAAAATTCGTCTAACCATATGTTAACACAATAAACACCCGCAAAGCTAAAGCATTTATCATGCATATAGAAAGTTACAAAAATAAACTGACCATTGACCAAAAAATTTTGGACAAGATTAAGAACCGAAAAACAACAAAGTTTAGTAGATTTATTAACAATAGGAGACGTGGTCACCAAATACATATTAACAGATTTGAAGAGGACATCGAAAGCATCAGTGTACGACCTCATAGGTTCAGCAAGAAAAATCAGGAGGGATTTATGTAGTTTAAAACTAATTAACATCTCCACATTTTGTAGTTTTTGTGAAGTACGAGAATAGAGAGGAGAGTGTATTGTATTTTTTGTGATGTCTACATTGACTAAGTATAGAAGGGTCGTAGGTAGACGTTCATTTACTTCTTTATTTATTAAATTTTTTATTTTTGATAAAAAAATATTCCTTTAATATAATTAATTATAAATCATATATAATGAATTATGTGAGAATGTATCACAGTGTAAAAGAGTATAAACGTATATAAGTAATTATGTATACTACTTAATCTTAAGTAATTATGTATACTACTTAATCTTATATTTGCTATACAAATGACACTGAAATAAGCAGAAACATCATTCTCCCTGTTACTGTTTTTCTTGACTGCTGATAAAGAAAAGAAAAAACTGTCTTGACCATTTTGCATGTTCTAAAGGGTACTATGAGATCCACACAAAAAAAACCACTCACTTTCTTCACATCAATACTCACTTTCTTCACAGCAATACTAAAAACAAAAGGAGATTGCATCTACTAATTTGTTTCATTCCTTCTACTCCAACAATATATGAATATAATTGTAAATGAAACTTAGTTGGAGGAATAAAATAGAAAAGAAAAAAAGTTTATTAAAATGTGAGTGTAGGAATAAAATTAGAATAAAAAGTTAAAATTTCAATTTTAGAATCTAAATTGTCTTTATTCTTTTCTACTTTTTCTTACCAAATCAAGAAAAAAAAAAACTTAACATAAATTAGTGAGCATTCTTACTTAGTATAAAAATGTAATTGATTATTGAATTAACCCCAAATCAATACATGCGCAATTTTTTCTCTGTTCATTAAAAAAAACTCTTTCAATATGGAAACTTGATTTTGGTTGCATTACATATTTTTAATTCTATTACATATAGTATTTTTTTCATTTTTCTTTAATTCTCTCTCTCCACTGAACTAAATTTTAGGATTTAATATTATCATAGTCCCTAAATTATTTATAATAATTTTAAGTTTTACTATCTAGTAATAATATTATGTCTTGAAGTATTTTTAGATTTTGTAAAATTAACCAGTTTTGATTTGTTGAACTTCTATAATAAATGAAAGGTTACATATATTTATTCCAAATAACACTCACTAGTGTTTGAAATATAATTAATACAAAGATTAGATATATCTCCAAAAAAATATAGATTTTTAAAATAAGTGTTATTTATTAATTTTAAAATGAACTTTATTAGAAACTAAAAGTATATAATTTCATATTTTAAAAGTGTGAAAAACTCCGGTGAGATGGTTGCTAAAATTTATTTCAAAAACTATCGAAAAGTATGTGTATGAGACAGTGAAAGAGTTATCTTTTAAAAGAAATTTTAGAGTTTTGATGGAAATAATTTATTATAGATTATAATTAACTATAAAAAAGAAAAATCATATAACTCAAAAAACCAAATCAACATAAATTATTTTTAATTTGAATCAAATCAACATAATCAATTACTTTTAAATATAATTAATGATTTACAAATTATATTTAAACGTAATCAATTATTTAGAAATGTGATTTTTGAAATTACTTAACAAAATTTTCATTATTTTAAAATAGTTGATTGTTTATGAAACATGTAAAAACCAATTTTAATTATATATCTTATGGGGAGGGGCACTGAGGGTGCCCACTCATTTACAAAGAGTGCTAACAAAGACAAAACATTAATTTGAGATTACAACCTTCACCTACTCTAGCCCTACCATACATTTGATAATACACCTTCAATAAAAATAGATTTTTCTTTGCCATAACTGATGATTGTATTAAAATCCTTTGATTTAAATGTTTCACAATGTGCCACCATTGTTGTGCATCTTATAACCTAAATAACATCACATATAATATTCAGATCTGGTCATACTTACTTACTTGGCTTACCAAACTTTGTCTTTAATAGTATGTCTATTTTTTTTTTCTCTTCTTACCACCTGTTTAAAACACTCACACACTTTTATTCCTATTATTCCATACACCAATTTATAAGAGTATTTGTGAAACAACTTTTACCCACACGTATAACATGACTTGACTATTATTAGTTTCCCCACTAACTCTATTATGATTCTAATTTTTAGCTTACCCTTATGATATAAGTCCAACAACAACTCGCAATTCACACAATATCCAAAATACAACCAACTGAGAAATATCTAACATAATAAAATTATTCAAAGATGCAATAAAGAACATCAAAATGTCATAGTATAGTATATAACATGCACATTTTTATTTTATTTTATTTTATTATCAAAAAATAATAGAATAAATTAAGAGAGACACTTTAAAGGTGTTCTAACCCTTATACAAAAACCACATTTTGCAAACAAGTCATAGGCAACCAAAACAAAAGAAAATAGTGAAGGGATACACTAGATAGTGTCGGGTTGTTGCCACGTTATACAACTAAAACCTTCACAAACATAAGACAACAATCACAAGATAACCATGTGTTTAGAACTTTTAGGTCCCTAGAGAAGGTTTTTCCTGGCATAACACCACCACTAAAAGTAGCTATCTAGTCTGATTGCTTCTACTTCTTTTGCATAACACCATAAGAGCTTCAAATTCCAGTTGCCACCTTGGTTGTACTAATGCCAAATCTGCACCATCCAATAAGAACGCTAGCAACATCTGCTTATAGGTAAGATCCCAAACCATTCCTAAGATTCCCCTAATAGAGGGAGCTCCCATGCACACATGATCGTTTTGATTCCTTCATTCAAAAGTTCCTTCAACCATCCTGTTAGGACTACTGGTGTCGATTCTGGTATAGCTCCTGTCATCATATACTTTTTTCTTCCTTCATCTTCATTCCTCCAAGACTTCCTTATCAATCATTCCCTGCATAGTCATTGCTTGTGCACCTAGTGTTTAGCTACAATGGAACACATGAGCTTCTAGTTCTTCGTACTTCTTCTTGTGGATCCAGCTAGGTCTCTGTCTCCCCCTGCATAAGAACTTTTACAACAAACTTTCCCATCTTCTAGCCAGGGCTAAAACACTCTGGTTAAGGTAATAAAATCAACCAGAATTATACATAAAGTGAATACTTAATCTGATCTTACCATTTCTTTTCCACACAAATTGTTATATACTCTAACCTCATATAAATATTGCTTATAAAGTTTGACAATCTTCTCATTATGATTTTCCATCCCAAAAAACCCAAGAATCTACCCTTCCCATCAGCCCTTATTAGTCCATCACGCTGTATCTACGTCTGTAACCCACATCCACGTGTTAAAATCTCTACTTCTAAATACCTCCACTTATTCACATATTCCCAATTCAGCTACAACATCTTATTGCTACACTCGTTTCCTCCACCAATTTTACACTCCCTTCCTTCAACCTTACAACAAAATCTCACACAACACACCTACTAATCAGGTACAACTCTTTATACATTGAATGGGATCCATTACCCATACTGAAAAGGAGTACAAGAAAGACTTCATTATGTATTTTAACCATAGCCAAATTTTAAGTTGGGCCATATGGAATATTAACTCTGAATCAACTTGACCTATTTCTATATTCCCAGAATTGCCGCCCAGGTCCCTTTCCATACAAGGTTTTATTTAAATTTAAGATTATTCGGATAAAAGCTCTCAAAATGGCTTATTAGGTCCATATGTTGGACATACGTGATTCCAAACCATTTGAGACACTTGTACTAAAGTGCATGCTTACATTCTAGGAACAAGTTATGGCCTGATTCTGACCATTCTTGGCACATAGCACATACCGTTATCCCAACCAATACTCCTCACCTACTTAGAATCGCTTTTGTTGGTAGCTTATCCAACAAGACTTTCCACGTTATAGTTAACACATTTGGAAATGCTTTAGATAACCATAGTTGTTTGAAGACTTCACAACCATTGTCATTATCTCTATATGAGAGTCTTTCATATGATGATTTGACTGAGAACTCAACACCCTCTCATTGAATTATATCCTTCTCCTCCCTGTTTAACCTTACACCAGCTAAAGATCTAAGGAGTTCTTCCAGCTATGTGTTCTCTCAATCAAATCTATTTCGTCTCCATCTAAGGTTCCAATGCCGATTCGAGTTCTCCCAACCCCCTAACTCACCCACATGATCGTGACTTTGTTAAATAAGCATTCTTTCAGAGAACATAACAAACATAACAAATTTTCATATTGTAACACAATTATCCTCAAACCACATATTATTATAACAGTACAACATTTTTCAATTTATATAATCCATAATTTTTAAACATAATTACTTATTATGTAAATGTTAAGTTTTTGAAATTGTTCTACAAATAATCTATTATTGAAATAATTGATTATTTGTGCAACATGTAAAAATAAATTTAACCATGTTGTACATTGTGATTACTCTAAACCATTGAGTAAAGAAACACTTAAGAAAATAATTAATTAGTAACTAATTTAGAGTAAAAATGTAATTAGTCATTGTATTGATTAAGTTAGATAATATTTTATAGACTAAAAAAATTATTGGTATATAAAATAGTTTTTTTTAATAATAAAACTTTATAAAGTAGTTCCTAAATTGGTATCTAACATTAGCTACTAAGTTTTAGCTATTAACTATTGTAGATTTTAAATTAGTCTTTAATTATAAATTAGTGATTAATTTAAAATCTAAAATAGTTAATAGCTAAAACTTCGTAGCTAATATTAGATACCAGTATAAGGGTTGAAGTATCCCTGAACTACCTCTTATATATTTATTCATTTTTTGCTGATAAAAAAAATGTTAGATACCAATATAGAAACTACTTAATAATTTTTTATTACTAATTTTAGAGATAAAAAATAATTAGTCACTATATTGACTAAATTAAATATTATTTTTAGAGACTAAAAATTCTACTGGTATCTAAAGTAGTTTCTAGTATTAGTGAATATAGTAACTAATTAAGTCAATATAGAAACTAATTTAATCAATATAGTAGCTAATTATTTTGTATCTCAATTTTTTTTTATATTTAATAATTTTCTAGTAGTGCAATGATTTTTTAGTTTATAAAATAATATCTAACTTAATAAATATAATAACTAATTATTTTTTGTTTCTAAAATTAGGTGTTATTTAATAATTTTCTTGTAGTGACACACTTCTTCAAAATATGAACACACTATGCTTTGCCAACAAAAATAGTATGCACATATTATATTTAACAAATATAATAAGTTAATAAAAATAAAAATGATTTTAAAATTAATTATATCAAATCATACTATTTTTAAAATTATTTTCACTATTTCTAATCCAAATTACCTTTTTTTTTGTTTTTCTCTTGATTTATTCTTAAGTATAAGGTAGTCAATTTCTTATAGAAAGAATCTGATATTAATTGCAAGAAGATAGCGAGAAAAAAGAATCTAATGTAATGCCAAGAAGATAGTAATAGTTGGGTGGTGTGTCACATCTGTGTGTCTTGCGTTTGGTTTGGAAGTTGTGATAAGGAAAATGAAAAAAGAAAATAAAGAAAAATAGAATTAAGGTTTGAAGTTGTTTAGGCTTGAAAAAGAGAAAAAAAAATGAGTGAAAAATTAATAGATGATTATAATTAATTTGAAAGAATAAAAATTATTTATATATAAGTTAGATAATTAGAGAGATTAACATGTATTTGCTTTAAAATTTAAAATAATATTAAATATAAACAGAAATGCATGTAAATTCACTATGTAAATTCCCTATGTTTTATCTAATTAGAGATAAAAATATTTCATAACATATAAATAGGTGTAAACTTTATTTTATGAGTCAATTTTTTAAGGTTGAGTTATACTTAAAGTTTATTTCTTAAAATGACATTAGAATCATTTAATTTCTATTCTAATGAAAGTTTTGTTGGTCAGGCTAGCTGCTATCAGACTACTATTAAACTATTCATAAATATATAGTATCAAACACGAATTAGAGGATTTCGGTGTGATGAAGTGTGTTGAACATCTTACATAAACTAAAAATATGTAAATTTGTAAAGTTGATTTAGACTTAGAATCCAATTCTTAATAATTATACCTTTTATTATAATATTTACATAATTTGTGACACTTATGTGAAGTACGAAAATAAAAAAGGAGAGTGTATTGTCTCTTTGGGAGGTGTACCTTACCTAAATGTAGAAGGGTTTTAGAAAAGTAGGTGGACGCTCATCTACTTCTTTATTTATTAAATTTTTTTTATTGTAGATTAAAAAATATATCTTTAATATAATTAATTATAAATCATATATAATCAATTATGTGAGTATGTATCACATTAAAAGAGTATAAACGTATATAACTAATTATGTATACTACTTAATCTTATGTTTGCTATACAAATGGCACCGAAATAAGCAGAAACATCATTTCCCCAGTTAGTGTCTTTCTTGACTGCTGATAAAGAAAAAACAGTCTTTCTTGACCATTTTGCATGTTTTAAAGGGTACATATGAGATCCACACAAAAACCACTCAATATTAAAACAAACAAGGAGATTGCATTTACTAATTTGTTTGATTCTTTCTACTCCAACAATATATGAATATAAGTAAATGAAAACTTAGTTGGAGGAAAAAAAATAGAAAAGAAAATAAAGTTTATTAAAGTGTGAGTAGGAATAAAATTAGAATAAAAATTTAAAATTTTAATTTTAGAATCTAAATTTTCTTTATTCTTTTCTACTTTTTCTTACCAAATCAAGAAGAAAAAATTTAACATAAATTAGTGAGCATTCTTACTTAGTATAAAAATGATTGTTGAATTAACCCCAAATCCAATACATTGCTCTGTTCACTAAAATAAAGTCTTTTGTATATAGAAAATTGATTTTGGTTTTAAACCTGCATTACATATTTTTATTTTTATTACATATAGTATTTTTTTTCCTTAATTCTTTCTCTCCACTGAACTAATTTTTAGGATTTAACATTATCTTAGTCCCTAAATAATTTATAATAATTTTAAGTTTTACTATCTAGTAATAATATTATGTCTTGAAGTAATTTTAGATATTTTAAAATGAACCATTTTGATTTGTAAAACTCATAATAAATGAAAGGTTAATATTTATTCCAAATAACACTCATTTGAAATATAATTAATCCAAAGATTTGATATCTCCAAAAAAATTTAGATTTTTAAAATCAATAATGGAGAAAATATTTTTTATGACAGTTAAAACATAATTTTTTATGTCAATTTTGGACTTAGTGATAAAAAAAGTATGTACTTTATATGACGGTTGTATAACCGTTATAAAAAGTTTATTTTCTATGTCATACTTAAAAGAGATATCATAGAAGTTTCACTTTCTATGATTGATTTTTCTTTAACCATTAACCATCATAATAAAGAACACATGCTATGATAATTGAAATTATATCTATTATAGACAATGTTACTTTTATGACACATATTATTTTAACCATCATAAAATATGTTATTTTTATGATAAATAACATTTTAACCATTATGGATTGTGTTATTTTCTATGATGGTTAAAGACAAAACAATCATAAAATATAATATTTTGTATAACAAATTTAACAATAACTGTATAGAAAATGTATTTTTTTAAAAAAAAAATTGTGATATAACTACAATAACATTAACTATAATTCTCAAGCAAATATTTTTAAAATAAAATCTTAATGATTTATCATAAATAATTATAAATTTTAAAAAAATTAATATATTGAAGTTCATACAAAATTGTTATTAACTACTTCTAGCATATTATTTACTGGAAATAGATTTTTCCGTTGTCGTTCAAGCTACATAAAAAAGAAAAACTACTTAAAATTAAACACGGAAACGGATTAAATACAACTTATGAAGATTTTATCATAACCATTAAATGTTAAAAAATTAAGTCTATAGTCATCTTGTTTATATAAATTGTATTTAAACATGACCTTAGTAAAATCAATTTGAAAATCAATTTCCTTTTTTCAAAATTTGAAAATTGATTTTAAAATTAAACTAAAATAACAATTTATTAAATTTTTTGTATAACAGAGATACTTATTTTTAACCCAGACTACATAATGTGAGTAAAAAAAATACTTGTATAGGGATATATTTACTCACCAGTGCACATCAGATTCTTGAATAACATATCACTTTTTTGCCTTCTAAAAATAGTGCAATGACATTTGATTAATTAGAAATCAATAAAAAAATTATGAGAAATTAAGGTGTGGGCCACATCTTAATCTTCTCCACATCTTCATTCTATTTTAAAGTAAGATGTCAGCCTCTACATTTTTCAAATTTTTCTTATAATAAGAGACAAAGTAATAAAATACCAAAAAACCATATTTAAATCACAATTGATCCACTTTCACAAATAAAAAAGAAAAGTTATAGTAATAGAAAATTAATACATCATTCAAAACAGATTCTCTGAAAACCAAGGCATATAGATTGACATTTGTGTCAAGCTCCTGCAATAAGGCAAACTAAAGTACCCATCAGGAGCAAATTGAATTAGAATGTAAGGTGCATATTGTATTATAATACTAAAAAATTGAAATAGAAAGTAAAAAGAAGACTTATTTAGTTTATTTAATGGATGAATATAATATATATCCTGTATAATTAAATCATCAAATTAAAAAAACATATTATTAATTTTTGAGAATTTTCGAAAATGATTTTTTTTAAGAAGATGACATAATTCACATAAAGGTTAAAGAAATGAAAAATAATTCACATAATAATTAATTTTGTATTTATAATTTAGACTCGATTTCATTTATTATGACAGATAAAAAAATAAGTGACCTAATAAATAATTTTGTATTTACAATTTTGTCACCATGACAGATAAAAAAAATAGCTGATGTAATTTTGTATTTACAATTTTGTTACTATCTCATTTATTATGATAAATAAAAAGATAATTCACATAATAAATAATTTTATATTTATAATTTTACCACTTTTTTTTTTATGACGGGTGAATTATAACCATCCTAATATATGGTCATGATTTTGCTGCTAGATTTATTTATTAATTTTAAAGAGAACTTTATTAAAAACTAAAAGTATATAATTTCATATTTTAAATATAAAATATATATACTGCAAAAAGACCAAAATAAAAGTTTATTGATTTTGTAAGAAGTATAAAATCTTTAATTTGAAGTATTTGAAAGATTAAATATAAAGATTTTTTTAATAGAAAACAAAGTAAAAACAAATACAAATTCCTACTTGCAGCCTTTTAAACATACCATTTGTGAATTAGACTTTTTTTGACATGGATTATTTTAATCCAGGGAAAAGGAAAAAGTAACAGGAGAACGTGGTTTGATCCCATCATCATCTCCACATCATCATGCTTATAAATGCACCACCTCGACAAGCAACTTCACCTCAGCAACCCAACCCACTTTTTGATACCAACCTTCACATCTTCATAAAAAAATGAGTGCTGAAAATGGAGATTTTCCAGTGTATGTGACAAGTGAAGAGGTGGTGGCAGCAGTGTTACCAATGCAAGAACATAGGCTTCCACTCTCCAATCTTGACCTGCTTCTACCTCCAGTGGATGTAGGAGTTTTCCTTGCTACCAGAAACCTATTCTCACATCCACAACAACCATGGAGGATTGTGGCACCAACAAAATGACCTTTGGATCCATGGTGGGGTCGTTGAAGAAGGCCTTGGCACAAACCCTAATATCTTATTATGTGTTTGCTGGTGAAGTGGTGCTAAACAACATGGATGAACCTGAAGTTCTTTGTAACAATCGTGGGGTTGATTTTGTTGAAGCTGAGGCA
>Ga0123342_1008211_pt1 | contig 13306 bp, 4 predicted proteins | sample Turbeawhitnodule_FD_89960 | JGI IMG/M metagenome (GOLD analysis project Ga0123342, IMG submission 89960) | Root nodule microbial communities of legume samples collected from Mexico - Turtle bean Mexico white nodule | ecosystem: Host-associated > Plants > Roots > Nodule | place: Mexico: Nepantla...
AAAGTTATATGATATATATGAAGAAAATAATACAAAATTATTTATATAATTTATATGAAAAATAGCGAGCAAATAGCATTTTATAGAAAAGTATCTGTTTTAGTAAAATTTACATTAAATAGCTTATATGTTTTTTCCTTAGTTAATGGATTTAGATCCATTAGTGATATATGAATAGTTCTATATCAAAAAAAAATAAAAGTTGAGTTTGGTGATGGCTCTGATTGAATGCTGTCCAAGTGCTTGACACATGCTAATCGTACGTTTTAATTGCTATCCCTTTGGGAAGGCGCAAGCTCGTAAGCAATTAAAAAGTGGTGTACAGGTGAGTATAATGATATTCTTCGCCGGCCTTAAAGTGGAGGTAAATCCTTCATAATAAATAAAGGAAACAGGATGAGAACTTGGCAAATAAAGCTAGGCTTCTCATCGTTTCTGCTTTAAGAGGATAATAAATATCTTCGAGATAGGTAGTAGTTAAGGTGATGACTTAACTAGCCTTAAACTCTCGTAGTCGAATCTGAAAGGTTGATCGACCACATTGGGTCTGAAAAAACCCCAATGCAAGTTAGTACAGCAGTGAGGAATCTTGGTCAATGGCCTAACGGCTGAACTGGCAACTTGGAGAAGTGGCAAGTCTTCCAGTATGGGGAGCAAAACAGCTATGGGTCAAGTCCGATATCTTTAGGAGAAGTCTTATTGTGAGGGCGAGTTATATAACACCATAGGACTGGCCGTCCCATATGAAAAGATTATATTAGAATTGAATGAAGCTTTGTTTATATATTGATAATGACAGTATATATATCGTGTCTTGACTAATTGCGTGCCAGCAGTCGCGGTAATACGTAAGAGACTAGTGTTATTCATCTTAATTAGGTTTAAAGGGTACCCAGACGGTCAATATAGCTTATAAAATGTTAGTACTTGACTAGAGTTTTATGTAAGAGGGCAGTACTTGAGGAGGAGAGATGAAATTTCGTGATACCAAAGGGACTCTGTAAAGGCGAAGGCAGCCCTCTATGTAAAAACTGACGTTGAAGGACGAAGGCACAGAGAACAAACAGGATTAGATACCCAAGTAGTCTTTGCAGTAAATGATGAATGCCATAGGTTAGATTGGTCAATTATAGTCTAGGGTTAGTCTAGCAAACTAATACCCTATGCTATAATCCTAATATCTGGTCTATAAATGAAAGTGTAAGCATTTCACCTCAAGAGTAATGTGGCAACGCAGGAACTGAAATCACTAGACCGTTTCTGACACCAGTAGTGAAGTATGTTGTTTAATTCGATGATCCACGAAAAACCTTACCACAATTTGAATAATTTTATTACAGGAGTTGCACGGCTGTTTCCAGTTAATGTTGTGAAACTGTGGTTTCCATGAAATTAACGTAATCCCTGGCTTTATTTTTTTTATTTACGATAAAGCATTCAGTCCTGGAAATTTGGAAAGATAAAGGGGACAAAGACAAGTCATCATGGCCTTGATATTGTGGGCTATAGACGTGCCACATATTCCTAAACAAAGAGATGCAAAAATGTGAATTTAAGCTAATCTCAAAAAATAGGATATAAATTTTAAGGATTGTAGTCTGAAATTCGACTACATGAATAAGTAATTACTAGTAATCGTGAATCACCATGTCACGGTGAATAGACCTTGGATTGGTACTAACCACTCGTCACATGCTGAAAGGGGCATGCGCAATAAGTTTGCTTTCTTAGTAACAAGTAAAAAAAACAAATAGGTTTTATATATTCTTTTATTGGGAATCTTCGTATGCGTGGCTCTAATTAGTGTTAAGTCGAAATACGGTTCGCGTAGTGGAAGTTGCGCGGGATTAATTAACATTAACCATAAAAATATATAATATATAGATATTATATAAAGGAGGGTTCCTTTATTGGTAAGAAGGGTTGAGCTGTAAACTCAATAGCTGTTGCTTTTAAGAGTTCGAATCTCTTGTCTCCTAGAATTAGTAACTTAAATAGGTAAAGGACTTCCTTGTCACGGAAGTAGATGTCGGTTCGATTCTGATCTAATTCGTATAGTAGCATACGTAGCCTACATATCTTCGTTAGCTTTTATAGACTAGCTTTATAATCTGGGCGAGCTTGCGGATTCCCTCCGGGGGCGAAGCTCGTAAAACTTTTAGTTTTTAGCTTTTAGCTTGCCTTTAGCTTTTAGCTATCTGTAATTAATGCGCCGGCGGCTAGAGGGGCTATTATGCTTCCCTATATAAAATATTTATTAGCGCTAGCTAAAGCTCTAGCTAATGAAGGAAAAGTTTCCATAGGTAGGGTAAGATATTTGCTAAGTATTATGTTTTATACATCTAGGTGTTCGAATCACCTCTTTTCCGTAGTCTGCATGTATAGCTTTAGCTTTAGCTTTTAGCTTTAGCTTTTAGCTTTATTCCGGGACGGAGGCTGTAGCGTATTTTATGGGGGAGGGAGCTTGCGCTAACTTTGTTCGCGCAAGCTATAATTACCCCCTCCTATAAAGAATATAGCAAGCAGCATAAATATGCATAGCTTGTTTATAGCCAGCTGCAACAGTCTATGTATACTTCTTATATCGGAAAATGTATTAGTGCTAACAAAGTATGCTTGCTGATTCCCCTAGGGAATAGAAATATGGAAGTCAAAAAAAAAATACATTTTTAGGCGCAGCTTCGCGCGAATAGCTTGCGCGATTCCCGGAGGGAATACCCTCCCCTAACAAAGGAGGAGTACACTTTGTTAGTAAGGCGCTTCGCTCTATAAAATACCGCGCGTTCATGACAACCTCTTTCGGCTGTTAATTTGAGCCTCTATAGCTCAACGGTAGAGCATAATACTGTTAATATTATGATAGATGTTCGATTCATCTTAGGGGCTTTTAATATGTGTATATAACTAAAAGATTTATAATATATAATTTATATGACAAATTTAATAAGAAGTAATTTTCAGGATCATCCCTTCCATTTAGTGTCACCGTCTCCTTGACCGCTGTATACAAGTATTGCTTTATTTGCAGTAACAGTGAACGGAGCATTATCAATGCACTTATTTAACAATAGCTATATAGTGTTTTACTTATCATTAATAACATTAGTAGCATCTATGTCTTTCTGATTTAGAGATATAATAGCAGAGGGTACATATTTAGGAAATCATACATTAGCAGTGCAAAAGGGGTTAAATCTAGGAGTAATACTATTTATAGTATCTGAAGGTTTATTTTTTGTAGCTATCTTTTGAGCATTCTTTCATAGTGCATTAACACCTACTGTAGAATTAGGAGCTCAATGACCACCTATGGGTATAGAACCTGTAAACCCATTTGAATTACCATTACTTAACACAGTAATTTTATTATCTAGTGGAGCAACTATTACTTATGCACACCACTCATTAATAAAAGGAGAAAGAAGAGGAGCTTTATACGGTTCTATCTTTACAGTTCTATTAGCTTTAATATTCACTTTTTTCCAAGGGGTAGAATATAGCGTTTCTTCCTTTACTATTAGTGACGGTGTATTTGGAACATGTTTCTTCTTCGGTACAGGTTTCCACGGATTACACGTTATTATAGGTACAATATTCTTATCAGTGGCTTTATGAAGAATATATTCATACCATTTAACAGATCATCACCATCTTGGTTATGAAGCAGGAATACTATACTGACATTTCGTGGATGTAGTTTGACTTTTCTTATATGTATCTATGTATTATTGAGGTTCTTAATTTATTAAGGCTTTTGCTTTTAGCTTTTACCTGGTTGTAATTAAGGCGCTAGCTTTAGCTAGCGCATAACAAGAGCGTAGCTATGAAGGCGAGGACGCGCTTGCTTGCTAGCAAGCTAGAAAAAAATGCATTTTTTATAGCTTGCGCACTAACAAGGCTTAGCAAAGCTCCTCGTACTTCTACACTTTTTACCGTTAGATTAATAAGCAAGCTAAAAGCTAAAAGCAAGCTAAAGCTCTGTATTTTTTTTTTATATAGCTCTGTATTTTTCTTATAGCTGCTAGTTCCTGCGTAATAGTCATAGTAATATTGTTCTATTTGGCATGCTAAAACCTTATATATAAAAGCTAATAAGATTAAGTCTTAATTCAGACGGTAATCTATTTTATATAGAAAAAAGATAAAATAATCTTGCTAATTACTAGTATGCAGGAATCGGGACGCAAGCTCGATGAAGGCTTTGCAGACTTGCTTTTAGTTAGTTGTAATTAAGGGCTTCTAACTATAGCCAAATACTTATACCTTTATCTAGCACAGAGCTAGTTTTAGTTTGTTAGCTAAAGCTCGCAGACTCTTCGGGGGAAGATATGGAGTTAGAAGAATATGGACAAAGGAGTTATGTATAGGGGGGAACGAAGTTCGAAAAAAAAAATACCTTTTTAGGCGCGAACAAAGTTCCTACCCCACGCCATTAAAAGATAGCTAGGTGTGCTTATTACTATTCCTATTCCTATTAGAAGAATAGGAATTACAGCGCTAGCTTGAAAAATCGCAAGGCTACCGTAGTATTACCCGTAGCACTATGCATCCCTCGTCCATTGTAGCAAGCAAGCTAAAATTATGTTACAGGTTAAAAGACAAGATATAATTTTATTGCTATCCTAAATATTAGGTTAATATAAATATAAAAAAAAATACAATGTATTATCAACTTCTAGCTATACCTGAGATTTTCTCGAATGGGTATTTAACCGGATCTTTAGATATAATAAATATAACAGCTTTATTATGCGGTATTTTAATAATAATTAATAAAAACCCTATTGTATCAGTAATATTTCTAATAGGTTTATTTGCAAATATATCAGTATATTTAATATTAATAGGTCTTACATTTATAGGTTTATCTTATTTAATTGTTTATATTGGGGCAGTTTCAATATTATTTTTATTTATATTAATGTTAATAAATATAAGAACAAGTGAATTACAAAGTAATAATAGAAATAGTGTATCTTTAGGTTTATTAATTACAATTCTTGCAAATTTTACTATATTCCAAGTACTTCCTTATTACATGGCGATATTAAATAATTACAGTAGTAAATTAAATACTATACTATACTATTTACCTTGAAATAAGTTTAGTGATATATTAAAATATATTAATAGAAACTTAGATATAACGAATGCCAATATTATGTTTGTATCAAGTAATAGTTGAGATAATAATATGGCTGAAACAGGACATACAGCAACGATAGGACATATATTATACACAAGTCACAATATGTGAATATTTATGGCTAGTTTTATATTACTATTAGCTATGGTAGGTGCAATAATAATTACTATAAAAGGTAAAGATTAATACTCATTAATGGTGGGATATATCTTATATACTTGTTCTTTAAAGGCGCTAGCTTGTAGCATTACTATTCTACTAACGAAGTGTTACACTGCTGCATATTTTTTTCGGCGCAAGCTTAAGCTTGCGCCTAAAATCAGCTGCATAGCTAGCCTTCCTAATTAGGAGGGGCACTTCGCTCCACAGGAATTAGTGGGGGTGGCTAGGCTACAGTAATGCTATGAGCTATTAAGGCTGCGCTAGTTAAAGGTTAAATAAAAAAAATACAGAGCTTCTGCCTTTCTGCAAAAGCAGTAAACCTGTAAGAAAAATTAGTTCAATGGTAGAGCGATTGTTTTACACACAATAAGTTGAAGGTTCAAATCCTTCATTTTTCAGTATTAAGGGTTGGTTTATTAAGAGCTAGTAGCTCGGAGTGCTAATTTTCTAGCTAGCATATTTTTCCCTAGCGCTAGCGAGGTTTATAGCCGCCTCATAGCCTTAAAAAATAAGCTCTATATAAGATTCCTTAACTTAAACGGTAGAGTGCATTTTTGATAAGAATGATATCAGCGTTCGATTCGCTGAGGAATTAAAGAGAATTGGCCGAGTGGTTTAAGGCGGTAAGCTTGAGTCTTATTAGGTTATATTCTAGCCACATCCGTTCAAATCGGATATTCTCTGAAGAGTGTAGTTTAATTGGCAAAATAGGAAGCTTCAACCTTCAAATTCTTGGTTCAAGTCCAAGTACTCTTGTTTTTTTTTACGGATTAGGGCCGGCTTGGGTAGGCACTTCGTTTGGGACGAAGACTAGTTATGTTCGAATCATAATAATCCGATTAATTTTAGAAGTATTAGAGATAAAAAGATAGATAAATGAATATTTCTGCTACAAACACATTCCTGCACTAGCTAGTACTAGCTAGTGCTAGGTGAGCCGATAAGGAATTACAGAAATAAGCGATATTTTTTTTTTTAATAAAAAATAATAAAAGCGAGCTAAAAGCTATATATAAAGCTTTTAGCCTTGCTTAATTGCATGCATTAGAGCTAGAGCTAGCAATTAACAAATTAAAAGCAGCTCTGGATATATAAATTATAAATGTAATTTAGAAATTTGTTATTCCTAATTAGGAATCAGCAAGCTCTTCTAAATTATATAAGTATGGAAAGAAATTATTGTAGAATTTAAGCTATATATTAAAGAGATTTATTTATATAAATAGGTTTGCTAGCTAATTGTGTATATACGCAGGCCAATGCTTCTAATTTCATAGCAAGCTCGCTTGCTGTGAAATAGGCAACCAGTAATATAAGCAAGTGTGTGCTATTTATAGCCCTAGCCTACAAACCTATAATTATATTAACTCTAAGAGAAATTTAATAATAAACGAAGTGAATTGAAATATCTTAGTAACTTTAGGAAAAGAAATCAAAAGAGATTCTATGATTAGCGTGAGCTAAAATAGACTAGCCTAAAAAGTCAAATGGTGGATAAACTGTTTAAATTAAATGGGGAACCTTCCTCAAAGGCTAAATATAATGTATAAGCGATAGTGGAAAGTACCGTGAGGGAACCAAAACAAAAACAGTGATTTTATAAGCAGTTCGGGAAAAATAAAAAAAAAGTTAGAACGTACCTTTTGCATAATGGGTCACCAAGTTAACATTAGATGCGAGTAGGAGGCTTTGGCCATACATACGTAGTTAAACCGAGCGTTAAAATAACGGTAAGTATCTAAAGTTAGACCCGAAGCCTGGTGATTTTACCATAATCAGGATTATAAAAGTCCGAACGGAATATTGTAGCATAAATATCCGAAGAATTATGGTAGGTGTAGTGAAAGACAATACTGACCAGGATAGCTGGTTTTCTGCGAAACCTATAACAGTAGGCAATTTAAGTATAATATCTTAGCAGGTACAGAATTTAATCTCAGACAAGACATAAGGCTTAGCTTGCTAGCAAGTAAAGCTCATGTTTTATTTTGTACAAATTGGGGGATCATGAAGATTTTATCAGTGAGTATGTAGACTCGGAATGGCAAAGATATATCTTAAATCATCAGACATAGAATGATAAGGTTGTATGTCAAAAGGGAAACAGCCCAGAACAAGAGTTAAGGTTCCTAAATTATTAGTTGAGTGAAATTAAGAAGGTTTTTATTAAAGTCGACAAGGAGATAGGCTTAGAAGCAGCCATAATTTTATGACCTCGTAACAGAGCGCTTGTTAAGTTTTAAAAGCATCGAAAATTTATCGGATCTAAACAATATACCGAAACCTTGTCCATATTATTTTATAATTAAATCTTAATTATAATTAAATGGGGTAGCAGAACGTTGAGCTAAATTAAGATTTTTATTTTTTAAATGAAATTATAATAATTTAACTCAAGTGATAATGGTGACATGAGTAACTAAAAGAAAAAATAAAATTTTTCCGCCTAAAGCTTATGGATGTAATTAAGTAACGGCCTCTAAGTTTATATTATCTAAAGATTTAAACGATGAGATAATCTTTTGTACTAAGGACGACATTTTAAGTGAAAAATGTACTGGAAAAATAGTACTAAATTAATGGGTATAGCTAATTAGTTAGCTATAGCTATAAATGAAAAGTAACCGTACCTAGAATCTGAAACAAGTAAGCTAGTAGAGAATACGAAGGCGTAAATGAGCTAACAATCATAAAGGAACTCGGCAAATTGACTACCGTAACTTCGGGATAAGGAGAGCTCATTATTCTTGATTAATATCAGGTAAAGAGGAAGAAGCATGAAATAGTGTTGTACGACTGTTTAATTAAAACACAGCACTTTGCTGAAAGATTAAAAATCTAAGTATAGAGTGTGATGTCTGCCCGGTGCCGGCTGGTTAACAGATATAATTAAATATACTAATATTTGATGTAGACGGAAACCCCGGTTAAAGGCGGCCTTAACGTGAGGGTCCTAAGGTAGCGAAATGCCTTGGCCGTTAAATGCGGTCTTGCATGAATGATGTAACGATACAACAGCTGTCTCTATGATTGACTCAGTGAAATTGGAATAGCTGTGCAGATACAGTTTACCTCTAGTTAGACGAGAAGACCCTATGCAGCTTTACTGTCACTAATTATAGAGTATGATAAACAATTTTCAGATTATAAGGTAATTGACGGCTAGCTTGTTCAGCAAGCTAGCTCTATGACAATGAGAATCCTTTATTTTTTTTTCATATGAATGAATTGGTTTAGGATTATGAGTAGGTAGCGGCTTCTGCTACTTGGCGCAAGCATTGCTTGCGTCAGGTGTCTGAAGTATGCATTCCAGCTCATGCATAGTAAATCAACCTAATTCAGCTTATTTTCCTTTCTGCCATAAGCGCATAATGATAGATTTAACTTAAATTTTGATTTATGCCAGCTGCAGAAATAGATAAGTACCCTTGGCTAAGGAACTATCGCTAGGGGACAGTTTATGTGGGGCACAGACCCTGTAAAGAGTAAACAGGAGTGTCTAATAATTTATAATTATTTTGTTTGCGATTTAAGATAGTAAAACTATTTTTAATCATATAAAATTATTTATATGTACATTCGTTGTATATATATTTAAAAAAAGGTAGGATTTTCACTATATAGAAATTAGAGATAATAAAAATATTAAGAATATACGTTTCAGGCTGGGAGGGGGAAGCTCCTCCCTTTGAAAGGTAGCACTAATATTTTTTAGCTATTAAGACAGGCTATCAAGCTAGGCTCTAATAGTTATGTATTAATTATCTAAAAAGCTCAACGGCTAAATCTTGCCTTACTGTTTGATTATCAACAAATCTTACAGTTGCGTAAGCAGGGCATAGGATCACAAGATGCAACAAGGAAAGATCTTGGATTATTGGAAAAGCTACGCTAGGGATGTTTGTCCTTTAATATTTTATTGCACAGCGGCTTTAGTTGGCAATATTTTAGGCGCAAGCCTAAGCATTCTTCGTATACAAGAACTTGCTATAAAAAAATATTGCAGGTTAGCTAAAGCTCGATAGGTTTCACTTATCTATGCTGAGAAATAAGGATAATTAATAATATATTGGGTTAATTTCAAAAATTACTAGCTTGCATATTTTAGAAAAAAAATCAGCTAGCTCGTAAATTTGAAGCGAAATTTATCTTAGCATAAATTATAAGATAAAGACGTTCAACGACTATAAGGTGAGTTATATGCACAGCTTGCTAATCCCTTATTATTAGGGATTAGCAAGCTAAACAATAATCCTTTTTTACACCCAACATTATTATTATATATATATATAAAAAAAAGTAAAAAAAAGAATAAATATTTGGAAAAATGAATAAAAGTGGTAACGTAGACAAGAGCTTACGCCCCTCTAAGATGAAAATTTATAACAATAACTTAAAACAATCTAAAACAATACTTTTAAAGAAAAAAATAGGTGATATAGGAATAACCAAATATTTACCTTCATTTTCTAAAGAATGAAAGAATACTATATATTCTTATAATAAAAATACATTAAAGAATATACCAGTTAATGATTTAAATATAAACAAAATAATAAAAGGTTATTTTAATTTATATTTTAAAGATCATAAATATACAGGATCTAAATTTATATTATTAAAAAGAAGACGTAATTTATTAAGAAGAATACATGTAAGTAATGCGGAAATTAAACATACTAATAATAAAGCAATAATTACGCTATATACTTTAAATAGAGAAAAGAATGTATTAAAAAAAAAATATTTAAAAATAAATAAAAAAATAAGTAAAAAATTAATAGCCAAACGTTATTTTTTATTATATAAAGAAAATATAAAAAAAATTTATAAAATCTTAGGTGAATATAAAGATCAATATATATTTATTAGTGATATAATAAGAAAAACGAAATTTATAAAGTATAAACTAGAATATTTAAATAAATTTATAAAATTAAAAGATCTTTATTTAAAAAAAGTTTGAGGTGTTATTCTTAACCAATATGCTAGAAAATATCTAAAATACTTAAGAAAATATGATTTATTATATTCTCTTAATCAATATAAATTCAACAGATTGGTGTTTTTACCTAAATTAAGTAATATATTAAATAAAATTCTAGGAAAAAAAATAGAATATAATATAATTAATTTAAAATCTGTTGCATATCATACAGATCTTTTTACTAATGCATTAGCATTAAAATTAAGAAAAAGAAGAATAAATTATATAAATTCTATGTTTAGTATTTTAAATAGAGCATATTTACCTAATATTAACACGATTAAAGAAAGATCTATAATAAAAGGCGATAAAAAAATGGACCTATTTCAAGGTAAATTTAAAGATTTAAAAATAATTTCTAATATGAATGCTTCGAATATTCCTGCCTTGCAGGAATTAGAAGCGCCCTCTTTATCTAAACTGTTAGATGGTGCATATTCTTCAGATGTAAATATAGGTGGTACGGTAACTTCGTTCACGCAAGCGAACGAAAATATCCATAATACCATTTATAATTCTATTGGATATAAAAATATGGGAGGTATAAGATTAGAAGTTAAAGGTAGATTAACTAAACGTTATAGAGCGGATAGATCTGTCTATTCATTAAAATGAAAAGGAGGATTAAAAAATGTAGATTCTTCTTTTAGAGGTTTAAGTTCAGTTTTATTTAGAGGTAATTCTAAATCAAATGTAACTTATTCAATAGCTAAATCAAAACGTCGTATTGGAGCCTTTGCAGTAAAAGGTTGAATAGGCGGAAAATAAAGGCGCTATTTTATTATCCATGCATTAGTTAGTACGAGGAGTAGACTTTGTTAGCCCGCTCCCTAGCTAAAGCTAGGAATTACAGAAAATCGCGCTAGCTTTATTCTAGGACATGACTGGAAAAATATATATATAATAATAATGAAGACATAGTCTGAACCGTTTTGAAAAAAATGGAAATATAAGTGCTTATTCGCTATAAATAGGCAAGTTACAAAGGGAAGCAATTAAGGCTTATTTATTAACTAGCTAAAGCACTAAAGCAGGTTTACTGCTAAAGATAAATAAAGTTAAAGCTCTTATTTATGTGCTAGATATAGCCAGCAACCTTCCTTATAATAAATGCACTTTTATGATAACACATAGAACAGGCTAATTTGCGCAAGAGTGTACAAAATGAGTGCGCGGTTTGGCACCTCGATGTCGGCTTAACTTATCCTCATGGATGCAGGAACTATGTAGGGTGCGACTGTTCGTCGATTAAAAAGTTACATGAGCTGGGTTAAATACGTCGTGAGACAGTATGGTTTCTATCTTCTAGGGGGAATTAGAATATAATAAGAACTAACTTTTGTACGAAAGGAACAAGAAGAATTTAATTTGTAAAAGGGTTAAATAATAGTTACTAACCTATGGTTTACCTGTTGTCTATGTGCCCAAATATTAAAATATATATGGAGGAAGCTCCTTAAGAGCTTCCCCCGCAAATTATATATATCTGTATAGCTAGCCTGCGGACTCCGGTTATGCCTGAGTTTGGCAAGCTAAAGCTATACATAGGGATGTTTCTTTCACTAAGATAAATATATAGCATAGGCACGGCAGGAAAGCTAAGTTGGTTAAGGATAAGTGCTGAAAGCATATAGGCACGAAGCTTATCTTAAGATATTTCTTAAATATACGTAAAATATTATTACGAAGGATGTAATATAGGCTTTATCCGTACGAATCAGGAGATTTTTAAGAATAAAGTACTAATTTTATAAATAACTATTTATACATATATCACATTTACAATGCATGCATATTTTTGCTACACACATACATTCCTGCACTAGCTAGCATTAGCTAGTGCTAGGGAGTAAATAAGGAATTACAGAAATTAGCTAACCATAACAGCATATATATGCTATTAAATAAAGCTAGGGGGAAGCTAAAGCTGGCTCTTCATGCTTTTAGCTAGAAATAGAGCTAGCTAGAGAAAATATAGCTAATATAATTTTTTATAAAGCTCCCTTTAAAGTTTAGTAAATTGCAGCTAGAGCCTGATTAGCATAAAAGTAATGCAATTGTTTTGTAATCAATTGAAGTAAGTGCGATACTTGCATTGGGCTGACAAATAGCTTTAGCTTGCTAAGGTTAGTTAGCTATTACTGCACTAACTAAGCAAGCTCGGATTAGTAGTCAAGTGGTAAGACATAGCTCTTTCAATGCTACCATCGTAGGTTCGAATCCTATCTAGTCTAAAGCGGATTGGTGTAATAGTAACACATTTGGCTCATGCCCAGAGGTTAGAGGTGCAAGTCCTTTGTCCGCGTAGGGCTATAACTTAATAGGTAAAGTGTACTGCTCATAACAGTAATTATAAGTGTTCAAGTCACTTTAGCCCTAAAAAAGCGGCCATGGGTTAATGGTAAACTGGTCGATTTCCACTCGATTTATGTCAGTTCAAGTCTGACTGGCCGTATTATACTGGTTTTTATTCTCTAGCTAGCTAGAGAATAAAAAATAATAAGTAATATTCATATTAATACGGGTGGAGCTTTATAAAAAAAAATATATAGAGGAGGGCTGCGCATGCTAAAGCTCCGCCCGCCTTTATAAAGCTCCGCCTACATAGCACAGATATTTGTTACCTTTATGAGAGCGAAAATATACTTTTTTTCTAGCTTGCTAGCAAGCTAGAGAGGCCCTCGTGTAGAGCTTACGCCTTCATAGCAAGCTCTCTTAAAAAACTAATTTGTGGGCTTCGCACAGCTTCGCACGCTAGATTATTAGTGAGAAAAACTAATTAGTGGGCTTCGCTATTAGTGATAAAACATTTATTAGATCTTTTAGTGAGAAAACACTTTTAGATCTTTTAGTGAGATAAAGATAGTTAATAATAACAAATTTATTAGATCTATATGTAAGATAGTTAAGAATAACAAATTTATTAGATCTATAAATGATATAGAGTAAATTTGTTATTAGATCTATAAGTGATATAGTTAAAGATAACTACACTAAAATAAAATAAAAAT
>Ga0123342_1008212_pt1 | contig 13305 bp, 4 predicted proteins | sample Turbeawhitnodule_FD_89960 | JGI IMG/M metagenome (GOLD analysis project Ga0123342, IMG submission 89960) | Root nodule microbial communities of legume samples collected from Mexico - Turtle bean Mexico white nodule | ecosystem: Host-associated > Plants > Roots > Nodule | place: Mexico: Nepantla...
ATAAAAAAAATATATATATATATATATATATATATATATATATATATATATATATATATATATATATATATATATATATATATATATATATATATATATATATTTGTCCCTTAAACAGTGTCTTGCTTTTTCGCTTGTTACAAAACACTTAAAAAAATTGGGAGATTTGCTAGACTAAATTATGAATAGAAAAATTATGAGAAACTATATTTAGGAATTATGAGTTAAACATCTTGTTGATAGAAACTTTTTTGAAAGCTTTGAGCTATTTAAAATTGACATATATGAAACCTAAAATTAGATAGTTATAAGAAAATATTTTGAAGATTTTCTGTATACCTTCTATGACAGAGCTAAAAGAATATTTAATTACATTATTAATCCCTAATAAGATTTGAACTAAATATATGTTTCTTTCTTTTTTCACTTATATTTTTTTGTCTTTTATTATATTTCTTTCCTAAGTTAAAGTACCCTATAAGTTAGGGGTGGGTGGCATTAAAAAAAAGAGTAAAGTTAGATTGAAACAAAATATTTGAAGTTATTTATTATATGTAGGAGTGAAACGTGGAGCTCTAGTCTCAGTCTTATCCACTGAGGAACAGAGAAGTGTTGTGTTTTGTCGTGTTCTTATCTTCACAGATATGCCCTTTGCTCCAATGCTTTAGGAGACAACGTGCCTTGTGTATTTAACAAACACAAACTCCTTACTTTATTTCACTTTTAGTACATTCCTCGTTTTTTTTATCTCTCAAATCCAGTAAAAGATTTTGTCTTTTAAGAAAATTTGACCACTCTATAAGCCTAAGATCAAATTAAACATAATTAATAAAAATGTTTAAATCACACTTAAAATATGAAAAAAGTGGATAGAAGTTATCCTTTTTAAGAAAAGACAACAGTTTTTTAATATTTTTTTATAAGAAAATAATTAAGGCACGAGAGTTACTCAGTTTATTCCTCTTTTCTTTTATATTTGTAAGGTTATTGCATGATGCTTAAAAAATATTTGATATTACTGACAAAATCATATATTTGATCTAAAAAACTTTATGTCATATATCTGAAGTTTTAATTATTACCTCTAATTACAAATACAAGAAAATGTGATGTCTATTTAAGTAAAAATATAAGAAAAAAATTGACAAAACTTGAAAATGGGAAAAGTTTTAAAAACAGAATTAAAAGGCTTAATCATCAAATTTTCACATGGAAGAAGTAAGAAAAGTTATAACAGAATAAAAAAATCTCAAAAGATAAAGACATAGCAGCAGTATAGTACTTACTTTATTATCTTCTGTACAATTAGAGAATCTTAACTGGTCATAAATTTTTGCAGAGCCTAAACAACAACCAAAACATGACAAATGGAACATCTCATTTAGTAACTTAGTTATTGGCCTGAAAGATAGATGCAGCTTTATATTCAGAGTACTATTCTATGAGCCAATTAATGAGTGTATTTTGAATATGGATTTTTATAATTGATTTTAAAAAAACATAACTAAATTGTGACCTCCATAATAAGTTTAATCTATTCATTCTACTAACTTTTTCTAATTTAAAATATAGTGATTTATTTAAACAACATTTTTTACATATAAATTTTGTTAAATAATTTTACTTAACTTGAAATTATGTTTATACTAGTAAGTTGTATTGAAAATAATGTGGATCATCAAAACATTTTTTTAAAATTTAATTTTTGTATATTTGGCAAATATAATTATGAAAATAACGTGGATCATCATAAACTGTTTTTGTACTTATTAAAAATTTATAAAAAATTAAAGGACCACCCTCCTTGTTGCTGTAATCCTGGTGAAGAAAAATAAACCAGCATTAAATTAGCTTAACCATAGGATTAGTTGGCATTGTTTAGATATCAATAACCCAGTATCAATATTACTTCCTGGAATATAATTAAACTCTTTCTTTTAAATAGATTTTTTTAATTTTACTTTTATAAATAAAATAAAGATTTAAATATACTTTTAATAATTATAAAATAAGCCAACTTTTTTATTTAATTTTTATTCATTTAAAAATATTTTTTTATTATATATAAAGTTTTTTAATTATTTATATATATATAAATATTATGTTATTCAAATTTAATTAGATATTAATGTTAAGTTTTTAATCAATATATGTAATAATTATTAAAAATTAACTTTAATTATAAATAGAATTCAAACAAAATTTAAAAATTTAAAAAATTATATTAAATATATATTATTTTATTATATTGTAAATTAAATTAAATATATCCATACTTGTTTTACTTGTTAACATTATTAACAAAGATATAAGTAACTTTATCGATTATGTATTAACAAATATATAAGTAAGTCTACGAAATATTCTCTTGTATCTCGCACGGTGGGAGACACGTCAGCATGTTGGTGCACGTGTGGGATGACGTGTGCCAAGGACAACTTATTGCATATTAAATAAGTGATGGTTACTTTTCTTTTGCTCAGCAAAGTGATGGTTACTTAGAGTGAAGGGTATTGCATATTAAATAAATTACAATAACTTAATTTTAATAATCAGCACTTAATTTTAATAATAGAATGGTCATGTATGAAAAGTATAAGATGTTTTGAGAAAGTATTTTAATTTTCATGAAACTTTGTTATGTTATATTTTTTATAAATATCAATTAAAAAATAAATATAATCACTACAACAAAATTATTAAATAAAAATCAATTTTAAAAATAAAAAATAATTAATTATTTTAAAAAAAAAATTAATATTATTTTAAAAATTATGATTAGATACAAATGTTAAAGATAACAACTATTTTTAAATTCTTAGAAGTTGCTGTTGAAAACATTAATTACTAAGAAACTACTTTATAAATTTATAAATTACTTTAAATATTAATATTTTTTAATATATAAAATAATATTTAATTTAGTCAATATAATAACTAATTATTTTTTATCTCTAAAATTGATTTTTATTTAATGATTTTTTAATAATAAGTTCATCAAATATTGTGAAATGATTTTTTAAAAATAATTGATAATTATTTGAAAACTATATAATTAAGCTAAACATTTTCAAAATAACGTGTTGAAAGGAAAAATAAATTATATAAATTTCTTTCCATAGTTACGTTTTCAAAAACAATTTTCTAACTATGATTAAAACAATATGAAATGTTTTTCTATAGTCTAATACTTTTTGTTTAGAATGTTTGTTCAAAATAAAACTCACAATATTAAGATATTTACATTATATCTTTTTAGTTTACACTTAAATGAAAATTTTATAATTCTATATAACATGAAATTATTTAAAGTTTGATCTTTATCGAATTAACTCCTATTACATCACTTTAAAAATTATATTATATATATAATATTATTAAAATATATCTTTTTTTAGGAGTTTTACCACAAGCAACAAATTATATTTTCGTATAATAAATCATCTTTAGATCCAAATCATACGATCACAAACATACAAATCATTACACATTATTTTTATTGTATTAAAAAGTAAAATATTTATAAATAATTCATGTTCAATATTATTCATTCGAGAAATACACTAACAAACATATATAAACACTTCATTTTACTTGTGAAAGATTTATGCATTGAATTTAGAGTTAAAGATTTGCATTTTTCATACTAATTCACCTGATATCTCTCCACACAAGTATATCTATATATGAAAATCTGAATAAATAGACTTACATAACAGAATAAATCCATATGATTTGTCATAAGAGTTATCTTTCAAACACATACTCATTTATATGAATTTTCTTCGACTTTTACCACCTAATAATCTTCATCTATATTCGGATAGACTAGTCGGAAGTTAGAATATCTCCTGTCTCTAATTCAATGCAAAGTTCAAATTTTTAAATGAGTGAGTTGTGTGGCATCTTTTGTTCTTTATAGCAAGTTGTTTTCTTTCATCTTCATAGTCCGATCGAACCTAGCCACTTCTAGCCTTCTTCTCGAGAAATCCATGAGTGAGGGAAGTGTGATGCTTTTGAAGTTGTTGCAGTTGATTGCAAGGTGCATCAGCATCAGGTGAGATATTCTCCTGTGTGGTTCCTAGCATGGAGGAAGAAATCAAAGATAGACCCACAAAAGACAACCTCGTAACTTCTCACAAAGGTGGCTCCTCAAGAATCCCAGCTCCCTCTAACTCAGAGACTCCTCTTGGTGTTAACAATGGTTTCGAGAATGTGCTTCATCAGGCAGCCAACAAGAACAGTAATGTCGATGCTGCTCACAGATTTAAAAAAGCTGAAGAATCTCTTCGAACTGTCATGTACTTGAGTTGTTGGGGTCCTAACTAAAGCCTCACAGCTTCATCAAATCCTCTAGAACAGTGAGTAGCAGTGACTGGCAGGTATGATATTTAGACTCTCTTTTGCACAAATTAAGAAAAAAATGAATGAAGAGATAAACTTCTTTCATGAGTTAATATTAATTTATTTATAAGATAGACCTTTTATGTGAATTAATTTGAACTCATGAGAGAATGTATTTTTTTTTTCCTGTGTGAAAATGTTATTCAAAATGGAGTCTTTTTATCATTACCACCACAACTAGTGTTTTCTTAATTAACTTTTCTGAAAAAGAATGCAGCAGCTGTAGTGTACATAGAGCTTTTTAAATGTCGAATTAAGACTCAATAATGGAGTCTCTATTATCTACTTTTGTTCTGTTATTACGAGAATGTTGGAGTGTTTATGTAAGGTTTGATATCTGTATGCGAAAAGTGATAGAATTATTGTAAATGGAGCGTGGAAAACTGGATTTGGAGTAGAATTCTTTAACATTTACCAAGAAAGTTGGTAATTTGTGATAGTGATTGGTGAGGAAAGAGTATACTAGTGGGGGATTCTACAGTAACATTTATCCAAAACAGTGCATAATGAATAATAAAATGGAGTAATGGCTAAACTTGACGGAGAAAACAAAGAACATCAAAGGTAAAAGAATAGCATAATTAAAAATGTCCAATTATCAAGGAACCATCCAATGAAATCAACAAAATTTTCAACTCTTCTCATCTTTCATTTTCACCTATTATGTGGTCGTTATTCATGGGTTCCACTACTCACTCATTCGAGACAATTGCTTCCTGGTGCGAAATTATAAATATCTTCTGTAGTTTTAAATAGGTATGAGAGTGCAGCTCAAAATGTATTCAGAATTTAATATTTTGGTATACATTTATGGATTTGAGTTCTCATAACACTTTCTTGCATTCAGGACTTTTTTTTTTCAAATATGTTTCCGGATTTTATTTTTCAAATTTCTTTTGTGAAATGCATTTTTGTATTTTAAATTTTTTTTTTTTCAAAATGAAATTTTAGATTTTCAATTCTATTATGAAATTTCATTTCAGGAATACAAAATTATATTATGAATTTTCTTTTCAATATATATTTTTTAATTTCAAATTTTCAATTTTAAAATAAACACTAAAAAAATATGTTTATTAGGATGACTCAAAAAGTAACACTAGCTATATATAACAGGCGAAAAAGTGTAACTATAGTGGACTTAATGTTTAATGAAATTTGGAACTAATATGTTTGACGTAAAAATAGTGACAGGTATGCGTGGTGTGTTTTTTGTATAAGCCTAGCTACATGTTGTCCACACAAAAATTATATTTTTTATTTTTTATTTAAACAAGCGTGAATTTAGCTTACTACTCACTCAATTTTTAAACATGCATAGACTTAGTCTACATGTTGTCCACAAAAAAATTATATTTTATATTATTTATTTAAATAAGCATATGCTTAACCTACATGTTGACCACACAAAATTTTTAAGCAAATGTGGGCTTAGTTAGCCTATATGTTATCTGAACAAAATTATATTTTATATTGTTTATTTGTATATTGAATAAATTATCCTTTTAATGGTGATAATAAGAAGGTAAGAATCAATAATCATCGATAAAATTATAATAATACCTAGAAATTGTTGATGCAGACAAATATTCAAATATTGTAAAAATAATTAATGATATAAAATACAGTGAATTTTTAAATTTAATAAAAAATAGTCGTAAAAATGAAAATTTCTACTATAAGTAACATATTTGTAATGAAAAAATAATAATGATCTATCTATAAAATAGATAAAAATTGATTGAGAGATTATTAGTATCTTGCATATTTTTGTAAAATCACAGACTATTTTTTGTGTTTTTAGCATAATATATAGACAACAACAATTTCAAATTATTCAATCTCTATTACTCTTTCCTCCTCTACATTAAAGCCTTAATATTTCAACAAATCAAGCCTATAATGTCTAAACCTATGAATTCTTACCAAGCTACATAAATGCTTTTTCAATGTTGAAACTTGGTAGGAAAAGCTTTGCTGCTCTTAGTTCTACCCCAGGGGAGTCCAAATGGTGTAAAAAAACCCAAAAAAGAATTATTGTTCAATGTTTAATGAGTTATTCACCTTTTATTATTACAATAGTATCCCATAGCAAATCATCCAGAATTTTTCCCTGAAAATTACTTCTCAAATTTCTATAACAATTTCAGAAATTTCTGTAAAAAATATATTTTCATCTCTCTTGTCTCTCAACAAATTACAAATCAACAAAATATTATTTGATCTTAGGAAGTTTTACATGTAAATGATTTAACGTAAAAACAAACAAAACCCTAAATACTTCCATGGTTCATCCTAATATGCCAAAGATTGAAGAGACTTCCTATATTCATTTATAGGAAAAAGTAACTCCTGAAAGTAGATGGAAAGATAATTATCAAAATAGGATAATATTTAAGCTAGGTTAACTATTTTAAAACTTATTATTCTACAATGTATTAGTAGTTTGACTAAAGGGTTAGAAAGATCATACCCTCATCACAACTAAATTAGTGTCAATACTATCCATTTTAACACCATCAATTGTCGCTTGTGCATATATAACCTTCTATGATTGTTCTTAGATTCTTTAACCGCTATTTTCAGTTCATTTATTTTTCCCACAAATATTTCACCCACAACAATCCTAGTCTCATTTGAGTTGTTTAAACTTGCTCCAAACACAAATCCTAAGTTAGAAACCATGTCCAAGGTTATACAATGCGTTCCACTACCACCCTTGTTGAAATCATTCTCACGGTATGACTCTCTAATGTTTGACATATTTGCAAGGGTTTCTAATATCAAGTCTACACCTAGAAGCTGATAACATAAATTAAACATGATAAGAACATCATTTTTTATAAGAATCGGGGAACTAATACTTGAATAGGTTGTAAACACAAAATTCCTGAAACAACCTTCCAAAGTACTTCATCCAGTGCAACCCCTTTAATTTCATAATTGATTATGAATTTGTGAACATACATAATCTCTTGGATGATAACTAACCTTTGAAATAATATACATTTAGTTTAGTAAAAATTACAATTACACTTAATGAAAAGTAAATTCTTTATAGAAAATCGACAATGAAAAGGAAGAGAGATTACTAACGTAAGGAGAGAGATATAGAGGAACACGAGGAAAAGCTCCCAAAGACACACACATCCTTTCGTGGTTGTCAACGGAGATTTGTTTCTAAGTGTTAAAGAAACGTAACAAACTAATTTCACATAAAATCAATAATTTTAAGGTGTTTGTTAAAATTAGCACCCATTCTTATGCTCAGTTTTCATAGTGTCCCACAAATTTGCATCCACGCCCAGGCTCAGTTTTCAGTGTTTTCTCCAGCTGAGTAGTTTTCAAATAAATAAAAAAAATTAATTATTTACATAAGTTTCACAATCTTATATCTATTTAAATTTAATTTGAAAATACATGGCTTAACCTTTAAAACTTTTTTTTTATTTATATTTTTAGTAGTGACTGTTTGACCAAAACTTAATTTTTTTTTAAAGTTTACGTGAGTATAACCCACACTTACCCACGTTTCATTTAATTATTTTAAGGTGATAATATTTTTACACCTTGCTCCACTTTACACCCACAATAAAATATTAATATTTGTAATAAAAAAATTTAAAAAAAGAAAAAATCTCCTTAATGAAAATATAAACAAAATGTAAAATATTAAAATAACTTTTAAAATTAAAATGATTAAAATATTAATATTTATTGGGATGTAGGGTGGAATATGAGTGTCAAAAAATCATTTTCTTTTTTTAATAATAAAGGTTTTGTTGACACTATTTAGTGTTCATCACCGTCATTTTTTTTACGGCTAATTCTACCTTTTAGCATATTGAAAGGATAATTTTATAATTTCAAAATTTGATTGGATGGCAAATTTAAAATCATTGGTCTAAAATAAAAAATCATTGGTCTAAAATCATTTATAATTTTAAAAATTGATTGGGTAGAAGTATAAAATCATTAGTATAAAATAAAAAATCATTGGTATAATATTAGAGTATTTCTTTCTACATTCTATCAAATTTCTTCCTGCATCTCAATTAGGTGAAATGGTCAAAATATTTTTCATAAAAAAATTCATGAATTCCAGAAGAGTGTTCTGAAAAAAAAAAAAATCTAGAAGTCATTTTCACAAATAGTAAAATAGTTTTTTTTTTCAAAAAATGGGGTGCATGAACAAATTTGTTAGAAGTTATGGAATAAACACCCTAAAATCATTGGATGGAGAGTGCAATTGCCCTCATTTGAATATGATTTGGGTCTAGTTTGGATCCTACGACGAAGCACCATGGACCCTTATCTCATACGGTCATTAGGAAAAATTCTTCCTACACTCAACCTTTCTTAACCTGCACCCTACATATTTTTAAATTTCTAAAAATATCTTTCATTTCAAAAATAAAATTTAAAATTGGAAATACTACATTGTAGACAAACAGATTTGAAAGATATTATTTTGTTTTAGAAATAAAAATTCAGAATAAAATTTAGAAATCAAAATCCTATTTAAAAGAAAATCTACAATACAAAAAAATTGTTCTAGAAAAAATAATCTGAAAATATATTCTACAAAAATACATTCGAAATGTATTTTATTTGTTCCTTACTTTATTTAAAAATATTCACCGTGTATTGAAATTGGTGCAGTGATATGGTGCATGCAAGTCAATAGTGATGTTGACTGAGAGAATTTTAATTTTCCACCTGTATAATATTTTGCCTTATTTTATTTCTCCAATCCTAAGAATTTTAGAATATACAAACTATTTATTTTTAAGCTAATATATATTTATATATATATATATATATATATATATATATAAGTCGCCTATTAACTGAACATTACATATCATTTGAATACTCATGCAACCTTTATTTAGATACACAAGTAATTAAACAGAAGACAAATATTAATGATTTCACGTTACGAGAATTGAATGATAAGCCCTTTCATTAATATCAAAACTAAGATTACTCATATACAATAATGAAAAACTCATTTAACTTTAATTATTAATAACTAACATAATTAACACATTGTTATACGCAAATTTTTTTATAACGTCTTTAAAACCTGACCTATTTAAACTATCATCATCAATAATAATAGTGATAAATAGATAAATGCAGGATGTGATAAATAAATTTAACTCTTAAAAATTAGTTATACACACTTTAAAGAAAAATAAACCAAAATAACGAATTTTTTGTCAATTTTTTAAATAAAACTAAAATAATTATTTTTTATCAAATTTTTATAAAAATATAGCTAATTAAATTTTAACTGAGTGTTTTAAAAAATGTATATCTATAGGTTATACGGTAATTTATTATGATATTTATGGTTTTTTAATAAATAATTACAATTTTATACTTTTGTTCTTCTTGGATTGGAAAGTACTTCACTTTTGCGGGATAATCTAGTTAAATATATTACAAGGTCTTTGATATTCGGTCGCTGAAGGTGGAGATATTTGTAAAAGGTATTCTGATTCTATGTTAGAATTTGATATGAGGTAGGTGAAGATAATAAACATTGTTTAATGTGTATATTTACTTTAATTGGTGTGGAATATTTATAATTTTAATACTTTATAGTTTTAATACTGCACCTAAATTAAGAAAGATTATCATATTAATCTTATAGTTAAAGTAACATTTCATATTGTAATTACATTAATTATATTATGTTAAAAAAATTGTTGGATCTATGGAAATTATATCAGTAATATTACTCCTAAGGTATTTAGTCATGTTGATTTTAGAGTTTCATGTGGAATAAATTTATTTATTTGTAGAAAGATAAGAATTAAGAATATTGAAATTAAAATTTATAATGTATATAGAATAAGATAAGATGTAGAACTTTCTGGGCCCTTATGCTTCCTATGTATTAAAGACAAGTTTATTTAACAGTGTAAGTGGAGAATGTTAAATAAACATATATTATAATAGTGTTGGATTGGTATTTATATGCTCCCACCAAATCTTTATAATTGAATAAATAATAAAAATGTAACTTTTGATAACTATTGAAGGGTGTAAAGTCATCCGTTTATAATTGTAATTAATGAAAAGATATTTCTTTCTACAGTTGAAAGCATCGGCGCTAAAAAAGCACTCCCAAACTACGGGTCCAAAATTGTTATATTATGGGCTTCAAGCAAAACCATGTGCAAAAGCCTCTTAATAATGGAAGTTGCAGCCGCCACAAATAATTAGAATATGCATATTCAACCAAAGCTTCTCAGCTGTATGAAGACAAAAGAGAATCATTAAAGACACACAAGAGATGTGAATGTGGCAACTAAGATATGCAGAGTGAAGACAAAAACCACACAATTCAAACCACCTATTACAACCAAAATAGCAACCGGTTTTTCCCCTCCAAGCCTCCATCTTTAATCTATATAAGCACCAAATCACATTCACACTTAGTAACTTCAACTCATATCAGAATACACACTAAAGGATAACTTAACATGTGTGCAAATCGTGGAGCTTTGGTGGTTGTTGCAACCACTGTTGGAGTAGTGGAGACGTTGAAGGATCAAGGCTACTGCAAAATGAACAACACAATGAAATCTGTGGCTCAACATGCCAAGAACCAAATAGGGTCAGCAACTCAGGCCAAGAAACTGGCTTTTCCTTCTTCTTCTTCTTCTTCTTCCTCTTCTTCAGCAATTTCAAATAAGCTGAGAGATGAGAAGAGAAGCAAGGCAGAGGAGTCTCTTAGAACAGTGATGTATTTGAGTACTTGGGGTCCCAATTCTTAGACTTTGAGCATTATATGATTCATATTACCACCAAGATATGATATGCCACTGATCAGTCACGTACGTCTATGAATTAATGGTGGCCTGATGCGTGTTCATAACATCCTGCTGTTGGTGAACTGATTTTGCAAAATTTTGATGGTTACAGTGGTTGGTGTGTGTTACGATTTTGTTGAGTACCAAGATAAGACCAATTGAATAGACATCATATTTAATAGGTGTGCTTAATTATTGTATCCTTTATAATCTTTATTTAAGATATTTTTTTATTTGTAATAAAATTTCTAACCAATTGAGTGAAAATCTAATTATTATATATAAGTTTAAATTGTCACATAAAAAAACTTCCAAATTTGTGTGATTTCACTTTTTTAGACTCCTAAAGTTTTGGTACCTACAGAAATGTATATATTTCTTACAGTTTTTATTTCTAAAGCTTTCTTAAAGTGAGTCTCAAATCAAAATAAGATGTCAACACAATTTAATTTATTTAACCAACACTATCCTATGCTATATTCCTACGTAATTCCCAAGCAAAAGCCTATTATGGGTTAATATATTTTTACAAAATATAATCCTATCTTACTATGAAACCAATACATATATTTAAATCACACAGGTGTTCTTTATGGCACTAATCACTTGTGATAAGTGTGACATGATTTTTTTGGTAAGTAAAATGAAAAATAAGTTTCTTTTTACACTAGGGGTGTTGGGATAGAAGAGAAATATATTTTTTTTATCCAAAATAAACCCAAAAATTGATAGATGTAAAATGAGGTACTGAAAATGAAAAATAAATAATAAAGAAATGTAAATGAACATAAAGATTGAAAATAAAGAGTATCCTGTTGCCCACAATTTGTGTTTCTGTTTCTTTATCCAAGATAAGTATAAAATTAATTTGAAGTTTAGTTCATTATAGAAATCGATTTGCACATAACTCTTAAATCTGAGCACTTCAATTGAAACATCAGGAAGAAAAAAAAAAAGGCAAACAAGAGCTTATCTCACTCTCAAAACACTAAAACAAAGGTAAGGAAATGATATGGAGTAAAAAATTGTAAATACACTATTTTATTAAATTAAAGATAGAAATGATTAAATTTCTCTGAACACAAATTCTGATTCAACCTTTCATTCGTTCATGCAATACTCTGGATTTTATTACCACCAGACCATTTAACACAGTGCATGGATTTTCCTCATATTAGTGACCAAGAATCTCATGCAGCTAGTTTTCTTTATTTAATAGCACAATTAGGATTTCACTCTGAAAACAAAATGAACATTACATGTTAATAAGTTAATATGTGAGCACCAGTTTTTTTAATTTCTTATGAAATGGTTTATCTCTCGTATATATCTCTTATCCAGTTCTGATCCACTCGTACATTGCTAAGGTTAATCCATATGTGATAAGGTCCAGGTATTTTGGCCACACCAATTGATATGTATACCAGCTACTTTCATTCTCTCTAATGATTTTTGGCTTCACCTGTTATCAAACTTATGTTCTGTACTGTACGATTCTCCTTATAAAAAACAATGTACTCAGTTGTCTCAGTTGTCTGATAAACCACTCAAAAACACGTAAGCATTATCATCTTCTGTCCTTCACTAAAAAAAGCCATAGTCTTTTGTCGCTTCCAATGAGTAATAATCCAGCATTGGCAGGTGCAAGTTGAAGTTGTGTGGTCCTACAACATGATCCTTCCTTATATGATCTAACAACCAAAACACACACAACACACCTCACAAACCAAAACCGTGTGCCTTTTCACCTCTGGTTTTTCACACAAACTAAACTAGCGTCTGTGTTTCCACTGTCTATATAACAACAGTCTTCACCCACCCCATTCACTCATCTTCAGCCCATCAATATTCTCCATAAACAGATCAAACTTTCACACTACCTTGTTCTTACAATCCGCACACACACAAAAAAAAAAAAACACTTTAGCATCATCTGCTTTGTAGTTGTTCTAAGAGTCAAGAATGAGTTCTACAAGCCGTGCTTGGACTTGGACCGTGGCTGCAAGTGTTGGAGTGGTGGAGGCCTTGAAGGACCAGGGCATCTGCAGGTGGAACAGCGTGTTGAGATCAGCAC
>Ga0123342_1008213_pt1 | contig 13305 bp, 12 predicted proteins | sample Turbeawhitnodule_FD_89960 | JGI IMG/M metagenome (GOLD analysis project Ga0123342, IMG submission 89960) | Root nodule microbial communities of legume samples collected from Mexico - Turtle bean Mexico white nodule | ecosystem: Host-associated > Plants > Roots > Nodule | place: Mexico: Nepantla...
CTCGGCCAAGCCTTCCAAGGTCTCGGCCTCTCGGCCAAGCCTTCTAAGGTCTCGGTCCCTCGGCCTCTCGGCCAAGTCTTCTAAGGTCTCGGCCTCTCGGCCAAGTCTTCTAAGGTCTCGGCCTCTCGGCCAAGTCTTCTAAGGTCTCGGCCATACCGGTACATTAACATAGAAGAATTGATTAAAATAATCAAGAAAGGCTACAAACATAAACAATTAATTTGATAATAAAAAAACTATAAATTGTATATGTGATACATCCTGCAGGTTTTTTCTGCATTTATACAACTTAAATTAAGAAAAGAAATACAACTTTCATAAAGAATGCAAAAATAAGTGAGCAAAGACAAATTTCTTTATAATGATTTTTAGGAGAGAAAAATATTTCTTTATAGTGATTTTTAGGAGAGAAAATATAAAAAAATAAATCCAACTTGCCATAAATTAAAATTAGTTTATATACAAGTCAAAAATAATTTTTTTTAAAAATACATAGAATTGTTTTTACATATTAATTATATAAATTAATTTTAATGTATAAATTTTTTTATTTTTTGTCTCATAAATTATCATAAAGAATTTAGTCAAACATATTCTAAATTGTTGGTAAACGTGTGGGCTAAATATAAACCATTAAAACTACAAAGCTAAACTTATTTATCTTTTAAATGTACAAATTAAAATCAAATAATTAAACTATAAAAAAATCAATCCAAAGTAAAGAAAATAGAGTTAGTTCTACAATTTCTTTATATATATATATATATATATAATAGAACAAGAGTGAGATAAAGTAGATTTGCCCAATGACCTGGGCCAATGAAATCTGAGAAAGCAAAATGGATAATAATGAGAAAAAAAATAAAGAAAAATACGTAAAACCCATATAATAAACATCAAGATTCTAACACAAAACAGCAAATGTCCGTAGACCGTAGACCGTACATATTATTTTTATATTCCGCCATTTTCCAGCCACAATTTTTTCATTTTCTTTCTCATTATCTCTTTTCCCAGATGCAAATATCTATACAAAAATAATAATAATAAAAATAAGCAACATTTTTATTTATACTTTAATTATTATAAAAATATATATAATATTCTTGGTTTGCAAGATCGTGGCAAACTCAGATGGTAGCATGCATCGACATGGCATTCTCGACGGACATAGCCACTGCTCTGTCACCTTCGTATCACTGTTTCTTTAAGCCTCCTCCGTCGTTCTTGGGCCTGGGCTTGGGCCTGGAGTTTCAGAGGAAGGGAAGAAGGCGCCGTAGACACTTCAACTTGGTCATCAGCGCCCAATTTTCCAACAACTCCTTCAGTTTCGGTCTAGACTCTCCGGTTCGTATCTGTTTCTCTTTTTGCAACTTTTTTTTTTCTTTTTTCAGCTTATGATACACTAGTTTCAGCTTTTCTTTTTTGCTTTTTTTAAGTTGATTTACTCCAATTAGCAATTTTGACGCGAGTACTTAAATTTGATAATGGTTATAAAAAATTAATTGAAATAATGGTGAGAATGGAAAGGTTCTTTTGAAATTAATTTAATATAGTTTTTAATTTTTTATTAGTTGTGCTTGGTAGAAACAATATTTTGTCAGACAATTTATTTTTTATGTGGATTAAGAAGCTCGGTGGCTCACATTTTATTGTAAAATATTGTGTTTGATGTGACAGTGTTATATTAGCCGAGAAATCGATCTGGATTGTATTACCCTGTTTTGAAATGTATGTTATGGGAAATGGAATCTTTTGGTGTTGTTTTCAAGAACTTCAATTTTGATGAGAGAACATTACTTGAAACAGTTAGGGAATTGCATCTGAGTTTAGTTCTTTAAATCAGTGTTCGTGTGTATAAGTAGCTTAGATATGGAGCCCATTTTTACTTTGATGTTGGTTCACATGCAGTAAAGAGTGTGTTTGTGTTAATTTTAATGGAATTTTTAATTTTGAAATTTGTTAAGGAATTGGTTTTGAAAGAATCGATTTGCTTTTCGAAATGATTCGTTTAAAAGTGAGTTTAGGGGAGGGAGAGGAAATGGAAGGAAGAGAGAGATTTTGATTAGATATCCTGTTTATGTTAATACACTGCAAATGTTTTAAATCATCTCTCTTGTAAATTGTCCAGTAGATTTTGCTCCCCTCCCCCCTTGCTGAAAATTGAATCAAACAAGAAAGTTATAAAATTCCTCCTCCCTTTCTCTCCCTTCCGTTTCCCTCTAACCAAATACGGTGTACAAGAATTTATTCTGTTCTGATAGTAAAGTACTATAGCTTTAGAAGTGTAAAATATAAGTGTTTTTGTAGGGGTTTCATACATAAAATCAATTCTTCTCAACTGAAAATTAAAATTTTTACTTCTCTGAAAATCAACACTACTTGCAGAATTGATTTTGTACCCAAAATCTAAAACTAAATTATGTACCCCAATGTGAAAAAACTCCTCGCTTTGTACACGTATAGGAGGGTCATTGTACACTGCCTTACCCAAAATCTAAAACGAACTCTTCAATTTACTATTGAGGTCCATTTTTTTTTTAATTTTGAATGTGTGCTTTAGCATATTGTTGTTAGTGTCTGTCATCTTGTTCTTCTTTGTTTTTCTTTTGTTTAATATTTCAGCTTACGTGCATTAATGATTTAAGTCCTTTTATTCATGTCATGGACTGACATCCATCTTTCAAATTTGTTTTTGATTCTTTTCTTTATAGAATTTAAATTCCTTCCAATCCAATGATACACCACGGCTATCTTGGATGGGTCCAGTTCCAGGTGATATTGCTGAAGTCGAGGCGTTTTGTAGGATCTTTAGGAATTCAGAAAGGCTTTATTCTGCATTAATGGATGCATTATGTAACCCATTGACTGGTGAGTGTAGTGTTTCATATGAGGTTCCATCAGATGAGAAACCTCAACTAGAAGATAAAATAGTTTCTGTCCTTGGATGCATGGTATCCCTTGTGAACAAAGGAAGGGAGGATATTCTTTCTGGAAGATCCTCAATTATGAATTCCTTTCGTGCTGCAGATGTTAGCACAACAGAGGATAAGCTCCCCCCACTTGCCCTTTTTAGGAGTGAGATGAAAAGGTGTTCTGAAAGCTTGCATGTAGCTCTCGAGAACTTTTTAATACTTGATGATGATCGAAGCTTAAATGTATGGAGGACACTTCAAAGACTGAAGAATGTCTGCTATGATTCTGGTTTTCCTCGTGGAGAGGGTTTTCCTTGTCACTCACTATTTTCAAATTGGAATCCTGTATGTTTATCTGCTTCTAAAGAGGACATGGATACCAAAGAGACAGAAGCAGTCTTTTGGACTGGTGGTCAGGTAACAGAAGAAGGCCTGAAGTGGTTACTGGATAAAGGATATAAAACCATTATAGATCTCAGAGCAGAGACTGTAAAAGACAATTTCTATCAAGCGGCTTTAGATGATGCTATTTCATCTGGAAGAATTGAATTGGTAAAAATCCCAGTGGAAGCTAGGACTGCACCTACAATGGAACAGGTTGTGAGGTTTGCATCTTATGTTTCAAATTGCAGCAAAAGGCCTATCTATCTTCACAGCAAGGAAGGAGTTTTAAGAACATCTGCTATGGTCTCCCGATGGAGGCAGTACATGTCTCGTTCTTCATCGCAGATTGTTTCTAATCCACCAGTTACACCCTATGACATGTTATCACGTTATACAAATGAATCTGCTAAACTTCAGGATTCTTCAGTGACTGCAGAGAGAACCTCCCTGGAAAAGGATTTCAATTCATTGCCTGAGAATTTGAACTCAGCACATAGTTCTGTTGGAACATTTGACAGAAGTACCTCTCAAAAGAAGTATAACGGTAAAGCACAAGGTACTACAGTCTTGAGTGAAGTTTCGACTGATAACAGGAAATTATCAGAAGCCACTTCTGCTAATGCGGAAGGATCTTTTCCAAGTGACTTCAGCAAAATTAACCCTTTAAAATCTCAATTTCCTCCTTGTGATATCTTTTCCAAAAGAGAGATGTCAAAATTTTTGGGAAGCCGAAAGATCTCACCACCCTCTTATGTCAATTATAAGAGTAGAAGGTTGGAATGCTCTCTGCAACCAGGGAACATGAATATCACAAGACTACAGGGAGGTGTGGGTGTCAGCAGTAGTGATAATCCCATACCTAAAATAGTAGGTCCAGAAAGTTCAAATCGATCAGCCCATGTTGACTATCCATCTAGAGAGTCCCAGATTACAGTTGATGGCAATTGGAAGTTAGTGAAGGGGAGTACTTCTAGTTCTGTTAGGGCAACAGTAAATGGGTTTAGTAAACATGAATACATGACTAATGGCAATGGTTCCAACATTGTGAACAATAATTTTGATGATGTCACAGCTAACTCTCAAAGGCTTGAAGATCATATGGTTAAAGATAGGTTAGCCTTAAATGATGATGACTTGGGATCCATTGAAGGAGATATGTGTGCTTCTTCAACAGGAGTTGTAAGAGTGCAATCAAGAAAGAAGGCTGAGATGTTCCTGGTTCGAACAGATGGATTTTCTTGTACCAGAGAAAAAGTGACTGAATCTTCTTTGGCTTTCACTCATCCTAGCACCCAGCAGCAGATGCTTATGTGGAAGTCTACGCCGAAGAATGTATTATTGTTAAAAAAACTTGGGGATGAACTAATGGAAGAAGCAAAAATGGTAAGGATTTTCTTTGACTCCAAAAGCATGTAAGTGGTTCAAAGAAATGGTCTTCATATTGGAGTGTTTAGAAACAATATTTTTGCAAAAGGATTTAGCATTGAACATGACGATCATTGGCATTGTTTTCTATCTTCTATGCCTGAAGTTCTATTGTATCTTTTATAAACAATATATGCTCATCTCGACCATTAATCTAAAGAACCATAGTTGTCGGATTGTGGCTGTGCTTAGCTTTTTAGCAAGAGGTTTGGGCTTGGTCGGTCTCATCGTGTAGTAAATATTGATTTAAGATAGCGATGAAACATATCTACAGAAACAAGCCTAGCTTGAGATTCCTCCTTTGCTTGACTATTTAATAGTTCCCGTAATAAAATATAGAAAAATGTTTTATAATTGTAGATTATATTGTTTTAGTATTTTATATATAATTTTATATCGTTACATAAATACTTTTCAAATTATTTTGCAATTTTATAATTATGAAACAGATTTTATGATTTTTTGTACTGGTTTTCATTAAAAGTTTGTGTTGTATGAGATTTCATTTAAGATTTGGACTCGTTTAAGACTGAGTTCTTTTATATGTGCTCATTATAATAACCGATTGTTTATGATTGACAGATTTTTATTGTTTATTAATCATTCAAGCATAAAATATTTTGAATTCCTTGATAATGATTAAAGATAATTGTAAAATCCAAAGCTATAACATTTTGTTTGTCCCTTTCTTGCATTAAATTTTGAAGGATTTTTCAAATACGGAAATTGGATAGATGAAGAATATCGGTAAATTAAAAGTGTTGCTTTCACAACATTTTAGATGTAAAATAGAATATGGGATACTGATATTTTTTCAATAATAAAGAATGGACCAAAAAGAATATTAATTCTACTTCCTTGTCTAATAAAGACTTGGAGGAATTTAGCAATAAAATATGTTAGGGAACATGAGACTGGAGTAGTTTTGAGCTTTGAATAGTATAAAAGCATTTTGTCTGTTTTTAATTCAAATGTTAATTGAGAGTATTTATTATGAACTTCTGTCAATTTCACTTCATACATTCTCAACAGTTTTTATTTATAATATGCAGGTTGCTTCTTTTCTTAATCGCCAAGAGAAAATGAATGTTCTTGTGGAACCTGATGTGCATGACGTATTTGCTAGAATTCCTGGCTTTGGATTTGTTCAGACCTTCTACAGTCAAGATACCAGGTGCTGGCATTTGTAAATTTATATGAATAGCTTCAGACAGTTTTTTCTGTTCCTAAAGAAGTGTTGCTTTCATTCTTTTTGTTTAACATATAAAGTGTGCTTGATTCAGTGATCTACATGAACAAGTAGATTTTGTGGCATGCTTGGGTGGAGATGGCGTTATACTGCATGCATCAAATCTATTCAGAGAAGCGGTTCCCCCTATTGTGTCATTTAACCTAGGCTCCCTTGGTTTTCTAACTTCTCATTATGTAAGCTTTCAAAATTTATAATTTATTTTACTGCAAAATAATATATATATATACATATATATATATATATGTGTGTACCTATATTTCCATTTTTTGACTTCTGTACTGCTCTGTCTGTCTACAGTTTGAGGATTACAAGCAAGACTTACGACAAGTCATTCATGGAAATAATACACGAGATGGTGTGTATATTACTCTCAGAATGCGTCTCCGATGTGAAATTTTCCGTAAAGGTAAAGCAATACCAGGGAAAGTATTTGACATCCTCAATGAGGCTGTTGTTGATCGGGGCTCCAATCCATACCTTTCAAAGATTGAATGCTATGAACATGATCGTCTAATAACCAAAGTGAGTTTTATTCTGTCTAATATATAATATGCCTTCTCAATATCTATTCATTTTTTTTATATTTTTTTAAACTCTAGGAAAAAGGGAAAAATTTAGCTAAAACCAGCAGCACGGATGCTTTGTGTATATTGAGAAGAAATCAACATAATAAATAGAGGAGATTTGATATCCTTTAGTGACAAAGATATGATACATGAATAAATAAAAAGATTCCTAATAATATTTATATAATCATATAGGATCAATTCTTTATTTCTATAATTATAACATATTCTATGATGAGAATAGTAAATATTTGAAATTTCACATCTCAACACTTTTATTAAGCAGTGGCATACCTTTTGTATGATGAGTGTCATGTATTTCAGGTACAAGGTGATGGAGTCATCGTGGCCACCCCAACAGGAAGTACTGCCTATTCTACTGCTGCTGGAGGTTCCATGGTAAGCTTGTGAGAGTTTTACACTTTAACTCAAAATGGAATTATTGGATATGTTGATTTGATATTCTTGCTTTTGACCTAAGCCTCCCTGCGATGCTTTCTCTGCACGAGTGCTAGACTTTGAATATTGCTTTGTGTGTTCCATTTTTTACAGCATTGCATTATAGGTGGAAACTTAGAAGATAGGCTAAATTACAATTTTCATCCCATTTAATTTCTTATTCGTGATCTTGGTCTGCAGATTTTCAAAACCTACAAATTTTGTCTAATTTTCAATTTCACGTACATTTATTGTTTTTATTTTTTATATTTTAATTAATTACGTGAAATGTTAAGCTAGGTTCTATTGAACCAAAAACAAAATGTGCAAATTTGAGGGTTAGATGGAAATAGCAGATTTTTTAAAATGTGGAGAGTAAAGTGCAGAAAAAAAAATAAGTTACCAAAATCAGGGATTTGGAGTTTAAAGGGGTCTAAAATTACAATTTAACTTCAAAGATAACTGCATGATATTCTTTATAATGTAACAAGGCTGTAGTAAAATTGTTTGAGTTTAATTTCTCTTTTTCCTATTTTGCAAATGTTGGTAGGTAGACAGAATGAGTCGCCGCATACAATATCTAAACATTGTTATGTGTATTTTATTTTCTTTAAAAATAAATTTGGTGAAATAAATACATAAACAGTGTTTTTCTTTTATTCCTTGCTTCCATAAAAATAAGGTTCAATGTGATGCCATCAGCACTTCATTTACCTTAGTACTTTCATTTACCTTATCCCCTAAAGATAATACACTTTAATTTACACTTCAATTGTAGGTTATCGCACATGTAAACTAAAAATACTGAATACATGTGGTAAGAATAAATCACTCCTTTGATGTCATGCAGTAAACACTTCTTTCTCTTCAAGACAATGGATGAAGAATTATTGGCAAAGTTTGGATTAGTACAGAAACTAATATGAAGAAATCAGCAAAGGCAAGAAAAAATAAAGAATAAAACTACAAGAAGCTCAATAACTTTCTTCTCTGCCTTTTTCATTCACGGTGTCAGTCTTAAAAGGACCAAACTTACAAAAAATGAGTACATGTTTCACACCTGTTAATTATTCTAACAGAAAATACTTAGCATAGACAACTCATAACAGCTCATGGTAGGTCAAATGTGGTCTTTAAGCCATGTGGGTTTGTTAATCTTTCTGATGGGCCTGTGATGAATTTGTATAAATATCCTCCTTTTTGCAAATGGACTTTGTTTGTGATGTGGATGTTGGTGTGGTTTGGGCTTTGTTAGTGTTGGGGAGGTAGGTAATACGGATGGGGCTTTTTTATTGGGTTGGGACAATGGGATGTGTTCATGGTACGAGGGTGATCTGTTTACACTGGAATTTGGGGTAGCGGAATTTGGGCCTTGGGATTAATGGGTTTATGCTAGGATTTGGGTTAAATGAAGTTGGGCGTCGAGCTTAAGTGGTTGGATTGCTTGGTGTGGAAAATGTAGTTGATACGTGTGGGAAAGGAAGAGTCATTGTGCTTGGAGAGTTGAAACTAGTTGGTTTATTAAGTATCATGTCAAGGTGATGGGCTTGAGGTGGGCACTGGCTTCGAGGTGATTGGTGAAGGATGGTAGGTGGCATCTAAATGTTGTTTGATGGGTGGGAAGGGACAATGCATGTAGTGGAGATAAGGGTAAGGTGTTAATGTTTTTGGGAGTAGTATTGGGTTGAGAAAATGGTACAACCATTGTATGGTTTTAGAAGAAGTGTGTTTGAGCTTGCTTTTCAGATTCTACAGGAAAGCGAGAAGGTAAAAAAAAACGCGAAAAATGTTTTAACTGTAACTGAGAGGATTGTTTAGGGAGAGCAAATTTGGGTCTATGTTTGGTAAGAGGGTGGGGGTTAGTGGATTGGTCTGGTGGGTTAAGAAAGGTGGCCAGTGGTTGTTGGATGATGGTTGGTGGCAATGGTCCATTTTAGGGACAAAGGAGGGAGATATGAAAAACTGGATGTATAGGTCTGAGGGGGTAGATCTAGTTTATACACTACATCTCCTATGTGGCAAAGCACTAAAAAGGGGTCATAGAACACGTGCAAGAGCTTGTTGTATTGATGGTGGTGGCAAAGGGAACTTTGTCGGTGGGGGTGGATGCAAAGGAGAACCATGTCTACAGGGTGAAACTAGTGATGACGATGAGTCTTGTTGGTGGGGGTGGATGCAAAGGAGAACCATGTCTACAGGGTGAAACTAGTGATGACGATGAGTCTTGTTGGTGGTGACGACCATGCATTGACATGTGCATTCAAGGGTTCCCTTGAGCTGTTGGAGTATTTGTGCATGTTCTTGAAGCATTGTGTTTAATGACAAAATGGTAGAAATATTGGTGACATAATCTACTATTGATGGTGGATGGTGGCCAAAGAGAGTGTGGAATGGGGAGGTGTTGATAAAGGAATGAAAGGATGAATTGTGCCAAAATTTTATGAGGTGTAAGAACTTGTACTGCATGTGGGGATTGTTGCCAACAAAACATTTAAGGTACATCTCTATGCTTCTATTGATTGTCCATCAGTTTGGAGGGGGTATGTTGTATTGAATTTTAATTTTGTGCCTAGTAGTTTAAACAGTTCCTTCCAAAACTGATTGAGGAAAAAGGGGATTTTTGTTGAAGACGGTGGTCTTTAGAAGTCCATGTAAGTTGCCAATCTCAATGGAAAAACAAGTTGTGGATTGTGAAGAAGGCCGGTAAGGCTATGGAATGAGTAAATTTGAAAAGAAGATTATAGACCAACTACACAACCGTATGGTCAAAAGAAGAATGTAAATGAGTATTGGAATGAAATGTTAAGTCATCCGAACTTCTTATGGGACAAAGGAGTGTAGTAATCCAATTTTTGTCTTAATTTGTTTATTCTATTTTCATGTGAGGCTCTTTTGGATTAAGACTTTGTAGTCTTTACATGCCAGGCTAGTGGAATGACATAATGAGTTTGGCATGGTGGCTTTGATGCCAAAGTGGTCAATGGTGGTTGCTAAATGATATTTTTCTAAAACATGGTTGTGTATGTGTGGAAGTCAGGGGAGGAAAAACCCTTGTTAATGATAAATGAGACTTTTGCGAAAGGAATATGACGAATTTGGCGGTGAGGTTAGTTGATTTATCATTTATTTTCCTTCTATTGTTTTGTAAAAGTCCTTAAGGTTGTTGATAATTGTATGAGGGAGGAGATGAACATCAATGTAGGTTAAGGTGTCGGTGGTCGTGAGAGGGAATCCATATCTATATTAGACATCTTGGTCTACAATGTCAAAGTAGAAATCAAGGACCTTAGTTGCCCATCGTTGTTCTGGGGGGTATGGAAAGCACTAGAAAGTAGATTTTTAAGACGTTGTTGGTCAATTATAATTTGGAAATGAACCCCTATCAAATATTGATATCATTTCTTAAGTGAATTTTGTAATAGCAAACATCTCATGGACGTATACCGAGGGAGCCTGCATGCAAGGACATGATTTCTTGCTAAAGAAAGCAATTGGGTCTCCCTTCTATGATAGAAGCACACTTATAGCAATAGTAGAAGCATCAGTTTCAACAAAAGATGCTAAAGAAAAATCTGGGAGCATGAGGATAGAAGCAACAATAAGAATAGTTTTCATTGTTGTAAAAGTTTTATTTGCTATGTCTAGCCATATAAACTTTTGTAATTTTAGTAAATCTGCAAGGGGAGAGGTGAGAGTGGCGTAACAATGAATAAACTTTCAATAAAACCCTATAAGGCCCAAAAACCCTAGTCAAAGAATTGGGTTGTGGCCAATCTTTGATTCCTTGAATTTGTCGGGTCAGGGCTAATGGTTCGTTGGACTATAACATGGCCCAAATGTCATCGAGGAGACACCAAACTCGCATTTTGACTGTTTAACATAAAATTTGTGCTCTTGTAGCAACAATATCATCATAAACCATTAAGAGGAACTTGCATAGGTGTGCTCTCTGTACGTCATTCATAGCTGCTTGGAAGTTTGTGCTCTTGTAATAATTGTAATATTAGCAATAATATCATCAAAAACCATTAAGACAAACTTGCATAGGTGTGCTCTTAGTATGTCATTCATAGCTGCTTGGAAAGTAGACTGAGCATTAGATAAGTCTAAAGGCATAACTAAAACTTCAGTATCCATCAAAAGTGTTAAAGTTTGTTTTGTGGTAATCTTCCTAAATGTTTTGATTTGATGATCTTAGAAAGTAGATTTTAAATCTAACTCAACCTCATAAAATCAGCTTGTAAGGTAAAGTTTTCACCCGCTTATATACTATAATTTTGTCATATCTTGAGACAATGAGGGATCTCCAACCCCCTGCCCCCACACGTCTAGGACTAGACATCTAAAGCATGAGACTAGATATTTGTGAGTGGTTTGATAACGGCCCAATAGAAGGTGACATGATAGGCCTAACAAATCTTGTTAAGAGAAGTTTTTATGTCATCTTAGTAAGTGGACTTTAAGATTAACTTCACCAAACTAGCTTGTAACTTGAGGTTTGCCCCCACTTATACACTATAACTTCATTAAATCTCCAATTGGTGCAAGATCTCTAATAGATGATAACTAGAACGAAGGTCTAGTTTAGTAAACAACTTAGCAAGAATGAATTCATCAAACAATTCTTCTATTGTGGGAATAGGAACGTGGCCCTTAACTATTATAGCATTGAGAGTCTTATAATCAACACAAAAACGCCTAGAGCCATCTTTTTTTTGGTATCATTGGAGAGGAAAAGAGGCTTGTGGTTGGTTGGATAATACTCTCTTTTAACATATTGGTGACCAGGGATGTCATTGTTTGTTTATGGGCTTATGGATAGTGGTAGGGCTTAATGTTGACTAGAGCATATTAGGTAACAGGGGAATATGGGTGGTTGTGGGGAAAATTTGGTGTAGGCCTCAAGGTGTGGAAAAAACATGTTGAAATTCCTTAATAAGGGTATTCATAACGAGGTCAAGAGTGGGAAGGGGCTAAGGGAAAACTTTTTCATTTTCAAGGAGGTGATAAGTAAGCAAGTGGAGAAAGGCAATAATGTCAGTGTGTATGAACTGAAAGATTGGTAGAATGAAGTAAGTATTGGAGTTGCCTTCTTGCATGGAAGCTTGGAGGAAGAAGTATACAAGGAGATTCCACCTGGTTATGGTAATGTTAATGAAGAAAATAAGGTGTGCAGACTTAAGAAGGCCATGTATGGTCTTAAACAATCACCTCGTGCATGGTTTGGAAGGTTTACTCAAGCTATGGTATCTTTAGGGTATCGACAAAGCCAAGGTGACCATCCTCTGTTATAAAACATTCTTAGAATGGTAAACTCACTCTACTTTTGGTTTATGTAGATGATATGATTATTACAGGTGATGATGAGATTGAAAAACAAAATTTGAAGCAGAGACTAGCCGCTCAATTTGAGATGAAGGATCTTAGGAAGCTAAAGTACTTCCTTGGGATAGAGGTTGCTTACTCGAGATAGGACATCTTTATTTCTCAAAGGAAATACATCCTTGATCTTCTCAAAAAGACTGGTAAGTTGGGTTGTAAGACCACTGGAGTGCCAATAGAGAAAAATCATAGGATTGGGAATGATGAGGAAAACCCAAAAGTAGAGAAGACACAATATCAAAGACTTGTGGGAAAACTCATTTATCTATCACACACTAGGCCAGACATAGCCTATGCAATTAGTGTGGTTAGCCAATTTATGCATGATCCAAGGGAAAGACACTCGCAGGCAGTAGATAGAATTCTTCAATACTTAAAAGCCTCTCCAAGAAAAGGATTGTTATTCAAAAAGGGGGAAAACTTATCCATGAAAGTATATACTGATGCTAACTATGTAGGATCGATTGTTGATAGGGGATCCACCACAGGCTACTGCATGTTCTTGGGTGGAAATCTGGTGACATGGAGGAGCAAGAAGCAAAATGTAGTTGCAAGATCAAGTGCACAGGCAGAATTTAGAGCCATGGCTCAAGGGGTGTGTGAACTCTTATGGATGAAGATCATACTTGATGACCTAAAAATAAAATATGAAGCTCCTGTGGGCTTGGCGTGTGATAATAAGTCCACTATCAGTATTGCACACAATCCGGTTCAACATGATCGAACAAAGCACGTAGAGATAGATCAACACTTTATTAAAGAGAAGTTGGATCATGGTCTTATAGCCACTGAGTACATCCCTTCAAGACTCCAATTGGCGGATATGTTTACTAAGGGACTTCCCACAAAACAATTTGAAGATCTTACTTGCAAGTTGGGAATGATAGATATACATTCACCAACTTGAGGGGGAGTGTTGCATAATCAGAAGAATTATGTTATA
>Ga0123342_1008214_pt1 | contig 13305 bp, 6 predicted proteins | sample Turbeawhitnodule_FD_89960 | JGI IMG/M metagenome (GOLD analysis project Ga0123342, IMG submission 89960) | Root nodule microbial communities of legume samples collected from Mexico - Turtle bean Mexico white nodule | ecosystem: Host-associated > Plants > Roots > Nodule | place: Mexico: Nepantla...
GTATGGTCTTGGATTTATGCAAAGTCTCGTTCTGCTTATTTCCCTTATTCTAGTTGGGTTTTAAATCCTTTGGCTTGTATGAGGTTGATTCATTAACATTGGTTAGTGTTGGTATGGTTATCCTTTGCTAATTTGGTAGGCGTTCTAATAGGAGACTGATGTCAAGTATTTCTGTATAAGGGTTGGACCACCCCTGAAGTGGTCCCTATTTATTTATTTATTTTATTACTGATAAAAAAAAAGACGGAAGGTGTTTGGAACTAGTTACACAATTCATTAAATAGTTTTATTTTCAATTTTGATTTTCATTTGAATGTTCAAACTAAATTTACATGCTATATATTGACAAAAAATTTGAAACAGAATATTGGAAAAGAGAAATGAAGAATTCAAAGAGGAACTCCGAGTTTCATAATGTTTAAAATATTTTATTTTAATATATTAATAACTTTTTTCCACGAAAATATACGTTTTCGCATATAGTTTTATTATATTAAAATACGTAAAATTTTATATTTTTTATACTTTTACTATTTTATTGAAAAGTATAAAATTAATATAATTTAATATATATATATATATATAACTTTATAAAAATAATAGTAAAAACAAATTATTTAATTATTTTAAAATTAAAAAGGAATGTGATATAGCAATGTTTTTAAATAATATAACCTTATTGTATAGGCGTGACAACAGGATGTATTAAATTTAAAAGTTAGTTTAACTCTTTCGATTAGATAAAAGAGTGATAACAATACATGAATATTCATTATTTTAAAACCCTTTATTAATATCTATCATTTTTCTTTTTCTATTGCATCGTAACACTTCTAAAAAAAAATCTCATTCTAAATATCATTTAGTATTTTAAGGGTCTATGTATAATTTTTATATGTAAAAGAAGGATGAGTTGAAATTTTAGAAAGTCAGGTTTATAATTTTAGTATACATTTTTATTTTCCATATCTTTTATTAAATTTGGGGAAAAACTCACTAATTACCTGTCACCTCTTTTTTTCAGTTAAAAGCAAAGTTATGCCCATTAAAAGATACTTTAAGATCAAATAAACTAAAAATATAAAAAAAAAATAAGTAAGCAAAAATAAAACCCTAGGGATGATTTTCCGTCTCCAATAAAACCATTTTTGTACCCTGTCAGAAAATTTCCTTATTCTTTCTTGGGAGATTCAATACTTACATAATTGTTTTGCTTCGTGTTCAATAATTGCCTTCCTGTAATATGCAAGATGTCATTTGAAAGTGCATGCCAACAACTTTTCACAAATCTTCAATCCTTTGTTTCGATTGAGGTGACTAATTTAAGTTGTGGAGTGGAAAATTATAGATTTGAAAAAAAAAATTTGAAAAATGAAATTTTGTTTGAATTAAAGAAAAATTAAATAAATAAAAGAAAAAATTATAAAAATTTGTAAGTGATATGAATATTGTAAATAACAATTTTTTTTAAATTGATGAACTTGTAAAACTACACTTTAACTTTTATAATTAATAATAATTTAAAATAAAATATGATTATTATTTTTACATGTGATTAAAATTGAATACATGTAGAATTGTTAAAAATTATTTTTAATAAAATTAAATAGGTTTAATTATTTTTTTGTCCATATATTAAGTGACAAAAGTCATTTTGGTGTATCCATTTTTAAAAATTCAATTTAATTTCAATATTTGTTTAAAAGTATGCAATTTATCAATTCTCTTACAAACATAAATGACATTAAGTGAATGATGATGTGACACACAATCACGCAAGTGTACACATGTCTCTACGTGTAATCCAAATGGTATCACTCTCTTCCTCCTACTAGAACCTCATCTTCACTCTCAACCCAACTTCACCTGCATCACCATAGCCGTCTCCACCCTCCCCTTGCATCAATGCTTCCACACCAAGTTAACTCAATTAATTTTAACCACCTAATCTCACATTTGCATTTTTAACTATTTCATGTTTATACTCAGGAATAAAGCACTTATTCGCGAAATTACCACAATTTATAGTTACCATTTCAAAACTAGGATTTCACTTTTTCTTCTTCAACAAGATTTCAAGCACCAAAAAGGAATCAACACTGTTGATTTTTCAAATTCTAATTAATTAAAAGCATTTTAACAATTTTAGAGGATTAGGTTTTTGAGAACTTGGGTTGAGGATGAAGATGTGAGGCTATGATGGAGGGAGAATGAAGGGAGGGAAAAGAAGGGTTGAAATACGATTTGGATTACACGTGCAGATATGTGTACTATTGTGCCACTTTGTGAGTCACATAATCATCTATTTACCATTATTTATGTCAATTTAATAAAAAGAATCGAATTACATACTTTTAAACAAACCTTGGGACTAAATTTTATTTTTTTTAAAACCAATACTCCAAAGTGACTTTGGCCCCTTAATGTAGTGACCAAAAAGACAATTAAGTCAATTAAATAAAGTTGGAATAGAAACAATTGTAAAAGATTTAAGCAAAATTGTAAATTTTGTAAGACTTAATAAATTGATGTTTGCATAAAGATTCAACGCCTAATTAGTATTAAACATAAAATCATACAATACAATATGATGGAAAAAATAATTAAATTACAATAATTTGGCAGGGAAATAAAATCATATGATGATAACTATCATTTGAAAGGTCTTGGAAATCATCAAATATTTGTTGAAGTTAGTCAATTTTTTGATGAACCTTGTAAAAACCTCTGTTGACATTAATGCTTAAAGTAGTTAATCCTTATTGCAACTCCTGAATATCATCCCAAATTTGTGACATCGTTTGAGCATCATGGGGGATTGCAAGTTGAGGTGAAATATCTTAACATGGTCATCGAGTATTGGTGGGTCTTAGTCATCTTATTCAGCATCCTGGTTCACACTATCATGTTGCCAAACACCATTAACTTGAATGATATTTAACTTGTTCAAGGTTTTTCGACCGAAATAGTTTGACCAGTCTAATTTTACAAATGCATTGATGGACAAGCCCACGTCGTATTGAACCATGATTCGTATAATCAGAATGTCATATGGAAGACACATGCTCTTGTTCCTACATTTGATCATGTATTGTATAATGTAAGACCAATTAATCAATATATTATTTTTCATGATTCACATAATAAAAATGTCTTTGTATAATAACTGAACAAAATTGTTCTCCTGTAGACTCAATATGTTCACGAAAATGTAATCAGTAGTTTGTCATTAATATTCAAACTACCTATATTCATGACATTTTGACTATACATTTTTTTATCTGATCATGAAGCTCAATGTCATATCACGATCGTAGTTGAACTCCTTAGAGATGTTTGAAGAAGATAATTTTTTTGACATTGGTACTTCAAATTAGCCAAAGTTAATCAATCTAAATGTGTGATTTTAATATTCTTCTTATTAAAGATTATCAAATTTTGTGATTTTCAAGTTTGAATAAAATATTTTAATCAGATTTGAGCTTCTAGCATGATAAATTGTTCCAAACCATGAAAGTGTAAAATAATAGTGAAAGTAAAACCCTAAGTGTGCAAAAGAATAGAAAACTCATTATCTTAGGTGTCAAAACTACCTAATGTAAAACTCTTCATACTCAATCATCGGTTCATGTTTACTGAAAAACGTATTTTATTTAAAACATCCTCAACACCTGAAAGTTTTCTAGCAGAAACTACATCAATAGTTGTTGAGGTTTTTCCTTTAGTTATCCTTCTTGGTCTTCACAATAACTCTACCAACAACCTTTATAATAGCAGTTTTTACTAGCAGATAGCACTTTTCTTCAAAGACATCACTACCAAAACTGAACTCCAGATAAAATATAACTATGCACCACAAAACTTAGCATTCATGGATTCTTAACAGCATAATATTGAGTGAGTCAAGCTACCATGATCACCAAAATAAAAGAATCTACACTTTTACAACCAAATATCTCTACCGTGCATAGTTAAAAAAAAAAAAAAAACACACATAATTACAAATATGTCGAGCTGATTTTTTGTACTTGTTGACACTTCATCCATTTTTTCAAATACATATCAACTAAAACAAACAACATATTTTACTCATTTTTCTTTACTGAAATAAAAAAGGCATAAATGTTACTCATAAAAAAACTCTAATAATAGCATCTTGAACGCGTGAAAAAGGTTCATCGACAGCTTCCATTCAGTCTTCCTCGTTCATCTTTTTAAATGCTGATTTAAAACATCTAGATCTATGTAAAAAAAAATTCTTCAATTTTAAATAACTTAGATTCATAAAACCTACATTAAAATAATATTTATATAATAACAACCACTCCTCTAAAATAGTGTCATAAAAATATTATATGTGAACTCATTTTACTTTTGTTTTTCAAAAAAGCAGCAATACCTATTTTTACGCAATTATAAGATGTAATTGTTTTTGTGTAGCAACAAAGAACATACCAAACCTTCTCTTCGACCGTCTTATCTCTTCTGTGTCTGTCTCTTCCAACGCCTATTTCCATGATGTCCCACACAGAGGAGAGAGCCACACTCACGTGGCGCAAAATCCCTCACAATCCCAAATACGATGTCGTTCGCCCCCGCGTCTGTCACGCCGCAGCCACCACCCACTCCCAATTCGCCTCTGTCTCCGTCGCCCAATCCAAACTGCACCAAGACTTCATGCCCACGCCCTCCCAGCTCCTCAAGCACCCCCTTGCCGCCTTCGCCTTCGTCCCCCGCGACGCCTCTCTCTTCTTCGCTGGAGCCATCGCCGGGGCCGCCGCCAAGACCGTCACCGCGCCGCTCGACCGTATCAAGCTCCTCATGCAGGTGCGTCGAATGCCACTATTTTTTTTATCAGACGGTAACTAACTGAACGTGCAAGTAACTGAACTTCAACGACTTGTGATTAAAATTACCACTCAAACGCAGCACTTAGTTGGCTTTTCTTTTAAATCGTAAATGTTCCTGCTTTTTTTAGACTGTAGTATTCCTTTCTAGTGACATTGGTGTTATGAGCGTGTTTGGATTAGATTTATTTCGCTTATAATGGGGCTTTTTTTACAGTTAACCAAATGCTAAAAAAAAGAAGGAAGTGTTGTTGTTATTGTTGTTTCCTTTGCAGAAAATGTTGGGAATGTGAGACAAAATGAAAAGTAAATGGTAATGGAAACACGTTGCTCAAATGAATACATGGAAGAATATAAACAGCATTTTATCATTAAAAGGGAAATATTAAACGTCAACCCCATTTTGGGGTAGATTGAGGGTGGAACGAAGAGAGAAGAGAGATATGAAGGAGAAAGAACAAAAGTAGAGAGAGAAAGTGACAGGGTGTGATATCAATGTCGTGGGAGGACATAAGATGGAAATGAAAGCGAGTGTATGTTTATTGTACTCAAAATATGTTGCAGAAAAGTTCCTAATTTGTCTAGTTTGAATCACTATGTACTTGTAGACTCAAAGCGTGCGGGTTGGGCAAGATAGTGCTAAGAAGGCAATGAGTTTCGTTGAGGTAATGTTCTTCCTTCTTTTTCATTTCTTCTATGATTCTGTCATAATTGTTTAGTGTGGACTGGTGTGTTTTCTTCCTTTGTTTTAATCTAGAGTTTCATGAGTATGTTGTTTGCCCTTAAGTTGTGAATCTGGCTTGTAGTTGATCGTTTATGCAATATAGGATAATCTGCTTTGGTGCTTCCTACACTCTTCCTTTGGTCTAAAATTTGTCTAGTTTGGTATCTCTTCGGGAAATTGAGATATGGGAGGGTGCATTTTTTCACTTACCCAATATGTGATACGATATGGTCAAGTGAGAAAATATTATGCTACCACTTAGGCTATTGATTGACCACTATATATTCCTTTATAAGATGAATGCGAATTAAAAGAAAAAAGTTCACTAACAGAAAGAGTTTGGGTTTCATAATTTGTGTATGTATCAAGTTAAGTGATTACAAAAAATGGGTTCCTCAAGTTATCAGTACAAAGGAACTACAATAATAGGTTCTTATCTCTTTGAATCTCCTTTTTACCACAGACTGTTGTTGTGTTAATACATAAGAGAATTCTAACTTTTAGAAGTTACTTTAACCATTTTATGGTGCAGTTTGTGATTGTAGCCATCTTGTAATAGTAATAGGTCACTTTCATCACTAGTTTACCTCATATTATTAAGGATTTATATTGCCTAATTTCATGTCAATTACTAAATATGGTTTTGGCCCTCCCCAATTCTTTGTTTGATGATGTTTGTTTGCCCTACACAAGCTCTCTGTTCAAAATGTTATATAGTTTTTCTTAAATCTTACGTTGGTATAAATTACAGGCCATAGCAGCTGTAGGGAAAGAAGAAGGCATTAAAGGTTACTGGAAGGGCAACCTCCCCCAGGTCTGTGCACTAAGGAAAGAATGTATTGGTGTTTCTGTATTTACATCACATACTATTGACCAGTCTTTTCATTTGTGTTAGTGTTTATTCTTTAATATTCCAGGTGATTCGGGTCGTACCTTACACTGCTGTCCAGCTCTTTGCTTATGAAATTTATAAGGTTATCCCAAACTATTGTATCAGAAGTTCTAATAGCAAATATTACCTGTTCATGCCTAAATGTCTACTTTTGGATTCGCAGAAAATATTCAGGGGAGAGAATGGTGAGCTCTCTGTTGTGGGAAGACTTGCAGCAGGTGCTTTTGCAGGAATGACATCCACTTTCGTGAGTAATTAGAGGGCCCTTGCTTTCATGATTTCATTGGGTTGTGGTGTTCTTGTATTTTATTGTAGATATTTATAATACTGCTGATATCTCTTTTATCCTTTATATCTTGCTCATATCTTTTATTAATGTGTCGAACTATCCATCTAAGTATCTAATGTTTTATTATATCATTGTAGATAACTTACCCATTAGATGTTCTAAGATTGCGATTAGCTGTTGAACCGGGTTACCGTACCATGTCAGAGGTATGATTGAACTGATTTAGTATTTAAGCAATATCTACCTGTGATGATGAACCAACCATATTGTTGCTTCTCCAGGTTGCCTTGAGCATGGTGAGGGAGGAAGGATTTGCATCTTTCTATCGAGGCCTAGGTCCTTCTCTTATTGCAATAGCTCCTTATATTGCAGTAAACTTTTGTGTTTTTGACTTGTAAGTTCATTAGTAATTGGATATCTTATAATTAAATTGGGAGCTACTGAACTTGGACATTGAAATTGAAACATCCTGACTTTCTATGGATGACAGATTAAAGAAGTCATTGCCTGAGAAATACCAAAAGAGAACTGAAACATCTATACTCACAGCTGTCCTTTCGGCATCTCTTGCCACTCTTACATGCTATCCTCTGGACACTGTTCGAAGACAGATGCAATTGAAGGGCACACCTTATAATACAGTATTAGATGCTCTTTCAGGTGAGGACTTGCTCCTGCTTACAATTTAGCATTAGCAATATATAATCACTCACTCACTTGATTTGCATGCACATTAACAAATAAGCCACATTGGTTATTTGACCTTAGAATGCAAAAGTTTCCAAGGGAAATATATTAGAAATCTGCTTATGCGTTGTAAAGTTGTCTCTGCTTTTATTTTTCGGCCCCAGCTATTGGGTTTGTAGCTGCAGTAATTAAGTCATCTTATCGATGCTTTAATTTTATATTCCTTTACGCTTTGCTTGGAAATGCTGAAACTGGAGACTGGAAGAACAGGTTAGAGGGATGAAAAAGGCATTTGAGGATGCTCCTTCTATCCATTTGGAGCGTTTTAAAAATGAGAGAACAGCTAAAAATATGACTCACTATTTTTTATCATTTTTCAAAAACCGAACAGAATGAGAAGGAAAGGCTGTTCTGCATATGTATCTCTTTAATTAAGGATATTTATATCATTCTATATTTATTTATTTTTGCTTTCACTTTCTAGACAACGAAAAAAGAAGACAAAAGTTTTAACTTTCTTTTCTATCTATCAACTTATAAAATCTCTTCACTTTCTACTCTTTTTTCATTTCCTTTTCTTTCCTTCTCTTTTATTTCCTTCTGTAAATCAAACGTATACAATTAAGAAGACATGTAGAATAATAAGTTGAATATATTACGAATTTTCCCATTCTTAACTCAATACTTTTCTATTTAACTAAAGCAGTAAAGTTTATCATTCACTGTTCCTTGATCCTTATATATTGAGGAATCAGTACTCTTATTGATGGTTACTTTAACAGGCTGAGATCAACCTATGTAATTGTCTGTCCAGTAGTTGCTTTTGGTTACTTTATACCTTGAAATATTAGGAGGTGTTCTTGATGGTAAGTTATTTGAATTTTTGTATTATTTCATATGACGGGAACAAAAGGCATGTAGTTAATATGCCTACTTGTAGTTAATGGGAGTTATTTGACGTCTTCATTAAGTGAAATCAAGTACGAATTAATTTCTGATACCAATTCCCTCCAAACTAAAATTAGGTGGCCACTGATTGAATTTATTTAAATAATGGATTTTTTTAAAAGTATTTATATGCTTCTGTTGATCACATAATGAACAACTTATACTTTTGTTGATGCAGGTATTGTGGCACGAGATGGAATTGCTGGATTGTATCGTGGATTTGTGCCCAATGCTCTAAAATCCCTTCCTAACAGCAGGTTCCTAGGATCTTCTATTGTCTATAGAACTAAGATTATCATATATTGACCCTGTTACCTTTAGCAATGCCCATATTCTTTCCCTTATCTAGATTTTCCATTTTGACACCTTAAGTTTTGTGCTTTCATGTCATCAGTTTCTTATATCTTCCTTTTTTTTTCTCTGAAGCATCAAGCTTACCATATATGACATTGTTAAGCGCCTTATTGCTGCTAGTGAGAAAGAATTTCAATCAATTACAGAGGAAAATCGCATCAAGCACAAGAACACTAACAAGCAATGATACTGAACTTCAAAATTCGTATTGTTTTAGCTGGTTTTCTCCCTAAAAATTTTGGTGGAATTAATACTGGTTACTGTAGCTGTGGGTATCACTTTTCCTACATGAGCGACAAGTGATTATAATTATCCATCTGCCAATGCTTCTGCATCCATTGGCTGAAATTTTGTAGAATGTGTTTTAGCTAGGTGCTGTGTAAATGCTATATTTTTTTTTACTTCATTATCTACACTGTCGATAAATTCTGATGTAATTCGTTTTCCCTCCAAATCTACATCTCAATTGTTAGATGAAACTTATATTTTAAAATATTTAACAAAAAACCATTCACATCCTTCATGTTAATTCAAATAATTTAATTTATTATCTTATTTTAAAACTCATCTCATGCATTTAACTTCTGAATAGTTAAACTATTTGTATTCAAGTTATTTACTTGATGTTGATGTGATTCTTTTACTTTTTAAGCAATCACAAATAAAGATATGGCTGCCAAAATAAATAAAACATAATTATTGTTGATAATGATTCAAAATATAGTAAAAATGTATAAATAAACATTACTTTTTGGTTTTAATAATACACTTATATATATATATATATATATATACGTGTATATACATTTAAATTTAAATTTAGTTTTATGGATACTAAAGTGTCCAAGGTTGAAGCTGAATCTATATTAGTTTATCACTTTGATTGTATGTCTTTAGTGATATACTAATTTATATTAAAGAAGATGTTTTGTTTGACTAACATTATTATTAAAATTTATGTATATATATATATATATATATTTTTTTTTTTGTAGATGGTATATGACGTGTTGTTAAGAAAGATAATATAAAAGAGAATGATAAAACAAGTAAACAGGTTGATGTTACCCTTCAAGATTTAGATAGCATTGACCCTTCTAATATGATTTTTATTAGTGTTTATGTTATATAGATTAAAAAGTGATTAATTATTGTTATTACACGTATAACAAACAATGTTGCAAATTAAAAATTAAAAGATATGAGTCATAATAAAATATGATAACATTAAATGCTTGATTGTTAATATATATGGTAAAGGTTAATTTTTTATTATCATTTGTGTAGTTGTTATGGGAATTTCTAATGCAGTGGAACCAAAATTTTATTCGATTCAGATACCAATGTGATTAAAGAATAAAAAGAGAAGTTATTGTGGTTCAATTTTGTTATAAGTATTAGTATCATGTTTATTTATTAGTTATTTAAAACATTTGTATATAAAGTTGTATAGGATGAATGACTCACTAAGTACAATAATTTTAAGTAGTAACCCAAATTATTACCGATTTTATCATTAAAAGATGATTTGTTATAACTCAAATAATGACTCTTTATACTTGATTGAATTATCTTATGTAAATAAAACTTTTTACATTTCAAATGTTAAAAAAATTATTTATTAAAAACCGAAAAGTGATTGACATGTTTGTGAATTTTACGCATACATTTCTACAGAAAGCTTTTTTATCAATTAATAAATCTGGAAAAACTTTTCTTAAAATAATTTAGTTTGAAAACGAGATTCTTGTTTAACACAGTTATATCAAGAAATATAAAAGATAAGGGTAGAGAGATACACGAAATTTTACACTAATTTAATAAATTCAATTCTATATTCATTAGAAAGATTGTTTTCACAATTCTGTAAATATTATATTATAATCGTAATACACATATGAAACATGTGATTAAATAAAATATAAATCAACCCATAAATCTACTACACCAAAATGTCTTACCAAAGTAACTACACCAAAATGTCTTACAAGATGTAATAACAAACCCATAATATAATGAAAAAAATATCACATCTTTCCCACAAGTATCCAAAGATTAAAATTAAAGAGTAAAAAATCAAATTTACCAAAGATTTTAACTTCTTAAGTCTTTTCTAGACAATATGAAATCAATATTCTAGAAATCAAATGTTACATTTCAAGAGAAGTTAAAAGATATTTAAGTAGAAACTTAATAGATAATTCTTAGAGGTAATCAATTTCACTATTCCATGTTATTTATAAAGTTCTAGAAATTTATAATCAATTATTTCTCACTTAATAGATTAATTTCTCAACTTAAAACATGAGATATTCAATTATGTTGAAAAACAATTATTTGAAAAATGATGTTTCGAAACCACTTTGAGCTAATACTAAAGATACTCAATTGAGAACTATTTAAGCTAATTAATTAAAATGCTTTTAAACATTTTCAAAAGTGTCTTAGAAAAGGCTTTTAATTATTTATTGTATCCTCTAAAGAAGTGTTTATTGTGACTGCAAAGAAACAAAGAAAAGGTGACAGCACTGCACTCACACTGTTATCAAGTACACTTACATTCATTCTCTTATTTAAATATGCTCATATTCAACAAATTCAGATACTTCACAATTCCCACAGCCATTGCTAAAGTGCATCTTTGCTTAGAAGTGCAGAAGGCATCTCAGTGATTTCCCTGTGATCAAAAGATCGAAGGCTTTGTTTATCTCCTCAATGGGTAGCTCGTGAGTGATGAAATTATCCAACTTCACCACCTAAATGGTTAGCCATTACCATAACAAACAAATATTAGTCCATGCATATATCAGTTTTTCAATAAACATAATAAAAGAATAACACTATTTGCTCATCCAAATTCATTGAAAGATTTCATTTCTTTGTAAGGAAATTGCAAGCAGTGATGATCCTTACTCCATTTCCACATTGTTTGGCAAAATGAGGCAACTGACTTTTCCCTTTGAAACCTCCAAATATTGATCCTATGATACTGCGCCCATTGAAGAGCTCCATTGGGTGGATAGGAAGCAAGCTTGGTGAGGCATGAATTCCCAATATTACAGTCAATCCCCAACCCTGTGGCACCAAATTTGACACGAAATTTGAAAGTTTAATGCTTTTAAACAGTAAAATCTTATTATGAATCTGAAATTGATACATGCTTCCAAGGAAGGGATAAGTTTATAAAACATAGTTGAAATATTAACTATAACAATGAAACAAGAACCATAAATTAGGGTTTATACCGCATGAACAGACGAAAATGCATCCCTTAGAACATCCACGTTTCCAGTACATTCAAAACTGTAGTCTACACCTCCATCAGTCAGTTTTTTTATTATCTGCAAGAAAACAACATAGTTACTGCTTTTTTGTTGAAAATGTTGCATGCGTATGATACTTTAATTTGTGAAATGAGATGACAGAAAATGCCAACCTCGCACACGGGCTTCTCTTCATCCTTTGGGTTTATGAAATCAGTGACTCCCATTGCTTGGGCTTTGAGCACAAAGAGAACAGAGTAAGTTATACACAAGGAAGTTTAAGACTTCAAATAAAGCTCCAAAAGGTTTCTTTTAGAGGTGGCTAAGTGGGGCGGGCCTGGATCGACCCGCAGCCCACGGTAAAAAATATGGGGACTGATGATTTCAATTCGCTGACCCGCATTGGTATATCTTGTAGTGGTCCGTGCGGGTCAGTAGCGGGATGGGGCGGGCTCGTCCCGCTAGCTCTTAAGAAAAATAAAAAATTAATTGACTTGACAACAATGATCTATTGAAGAAGTGACAAATTTGAGTGAAAGAAAATTAGATTTTCACTTAAAACACAACACATTTATGCTGTTCTAAAAAACGCACACAACACACGATGCACCCTCTTTTGCAGCGCCGCTGCTCACTCTTCTTACGACTCTGCATAGCTTCACCTGCAACTGTCGCTCTGATGCTGCATACCGCTACTGCCTCCACTCCTCCACTACGTTAGAAAAAAAAACAAACCGGTCCGCAAGCCCGCGGATCAACCCGCATGTGGGACGGGTTATGAAAACTAGCCCGCATTTTATATGCGGGGCGGACCTATGCGGGACGGACCGGCCGCTTTGCTACCCCTAGTTTCTTTTATCTAATCCAAACTTCTAAAATAAGTTAACAAAAATTAAAGATTGGTTAAGCTTATTTTGTGTTAATTTGTTGCAAGTGATTTTTAATTTATAAAAGAATATTCACACAATGCTTATAAGATAGAATAGTAGAAAGCGAGAGGAATTTAGGTACCTTTGATGAATTTATCAGGGTTGATGTCGACACCTATTATTCTGGAAGCACCTCTGGCTCGTGCTCCTTCTGCAACCTAGATTTGATCCAATTTAAAACCAACATCTTCCTTAGATTTCGTTTTTCTGTTTCGTATATTATTATGCTCAATAAATATATATATATATATATATATATATATATATATATTTTAAATTTTAAGTATAATTTAATCTTACAAAAGTGGTAGAAAAAATTTAATAAATTGACTTAAGAGATATGAAAAAAATAGTGAGTCTTATTACAAGTTA
>Ga0123342_1008215_pt1 | contig 13305 bp, 9 predicted proteins | sample Turbeawhitnodule_FD_89960 | JGI IMG/M metagenome (GOLD analysis project Ga0123342, IMG submission 89960) | Root nodule microbial communities of legume samples collected from Mexico - Turtle bean Mexico white nodule | ecosystem: Host-associated > Plants > Roots > Nodule | place: Mexico: Nepantla...
GTGTGCCGCTTAACTTTGATCTAATTGTTGAATGCTTAATTAGGAGTTATTATGTATAAGGGTTGGAACACCCCTAAAGTGTTTCTTTTAAATTCTATTAATTCGTTGCTGATAAAAAAAAAAAGGATGTTATATAGACGTATGGGTTTATTTCACTTTCTGTGCCATTCGTTTCTGGAAGTATAAATTAACTGTCTTAATATTTTCCTTTGGATTTTCTACGTTGATTGTTCATGGATAGTATTTCTCTGATGTTTGAGAAACATTGCAGGTGATGATGAATACAATGAATGTTCCTTCCAAAAGAAGTACATTAGAGAGAAAGCTTGACAAACTCATACTAACTTTATTTGCAACTCTCTTCATGATGTGTTTCATTGGAGCCATAGGCAGGTAAGTTGAACAATTGAGTTTGGCTGGACCCTTTAATCTGTTGCTAAGCCTTACTGGGCTTTAATGTTCATGTGCACTGTTAGTATGAGAATAGGATTCTTACTGGGCTTTAATGTTCAAGTACACTGTTAGTATGAGAATAGGATTGATTTTATTTAAACTTGCATTAGATTTAGTGTATTTATTACCATATCAATATTGGTGTTCTGATTGGCGCTACATGTCCCTTGAGCTTTGCATAAGATTATGTGTATAAAGTTTTATTGAAATAATGTAAATTCTGAGATAATTCTAATAAAAGAAAACAATGATTAATAAAAATATTTATTACAGTTTGGGAAATTTAGGACTGTTTTCTTTGTTTTTTCAATTAAATCGCTATAGTATTTTGGAAAAATAAAACTGTGACAGGTATCCCTTATTGTGTAATAGTTTAGTTTATTTCTAAATGACTGTATTTGTTGAAACTGCAGTGCTATCTTCGTAAATAAAAAATATTTTTACTTGCATCTTGATTCATCAGAAGAGGGCTCGGCACAGTTCAACCCCAGAAATAGATTTTTGGTACTGTGAGCTTCCTCCATTAAGATAAATAGCCATCCTCTTTCTTTCTCTATTTCTCTGTTAAATTATTATTGTTAATTTTATGTTTTGTGTTGTCAGGTTTTTATCCTGACTATGTTTACCCTAATCACACTATACTCAACAATCATTCCCATTTCACTTTATGTGTCCATAGAGGTTTGTGTCTCACTCCTTTATGCCCTATAAATGCCAATGTTTTGATTCTAAAGAGAAAATGTAATTTATTTTTGCCAGATGATAAAATTTATTCAATCAACTCAATTTATCAACAAGGACTTGTCCATGTACCATGCTGAAACAAATACACCTGCATTAGCCAGAACATCAAATTTGAATGAAGAACTTGGTCAGGTAAGTGGCTGCCTAATGTTTTTGCTTGAATGAACTGATAGGTTAGAAAGTAAGTGAAAGAGTGTACAAACTATGCTCAAAATGGGAATGAAAAATAGTAAAAGAAACAAAAGAAATTGTAACTCCAACTTTTATTTTCTGATGAGTAGGTGGAATACGTTTTCTCTGATAAAACTGGAACTCTAACAAGAAATTTAATGGAGTTCTTCAAGTGTTCAATTGGAGGAGAGGTCTATGGAAATGGTGTGACTGAAATTGAGAGAGGATTAGCAGAGCGCAGTGGCATGAAGATTGAGGTAAAATATTTATGAATTTTGTAAAAGCAGTTTATCTATGAGAAGGGGTTGCAGTTATACTGTATTTTCTCTACAGGAAAATACTTCTTCCAAAGCAGTGCACGAGAGAGGTTTTAATTTTGATGATGCTAGGCTTATGAGAGGAGCTTGGAGGAATGAGCCTAATCCAGATGTTTGCAAGGTAAACATGACTCTCCTGATCCACAGTATGTTTCTTCTCTCAATTCATTTCTTGGTGTTTGCTTTATAAAGAGAAACAAATATTTTCTGTACAAGTTTGAGTGATTAATCCAACAAGCAGAATGGATTTATTTACATTCCAGAGTATTACAAAGATAGTTAATGGCAAACAATTTACAAGAGAACAATTAAGATACCATTACTTAATGATACATTGAACCTGTCTATCAGTTTAGCGCTTGAGTTGCTTTCTTTTACTTCATGGTCATGCCATGTATTGTACAAGGTTTTTTTATGTTATGTAAAACAAAGTAATATTACCTTATTTATTGCTACTAGGAATTCTTCAGATGCCTTGCTATATGCCATACTGTACTGCCAGAGGGTGATGAGTCCCCTGAAAAGATCAGATATCAAGCTGCATCACCTGATGAGGCTGCTTTGGTTATTGCTGCAAAACACTTTGGTTTCTTTTTCTACAGGTTCGATGCTCAAACTTCTTAATTATGTTCTATTTATCTGCACAAGCATCTGGCCATCTATCTAGGGGCTGGGCTGGAACATGGTTAAGTATTGAACCTCCAACATTAACTATGACCCTTTCTTAAAGAATCAGAGTTGTGCCAATTGAACTACAAAATTGTTGGTGGTACCCCCATCGTTAGGATGGAGATCTTGTGTCCAACTTTTCAAAAGAAATTTCCCTATTGACTAGATATGCATCTGCATGTCTTTTGAGTTGCAGTTATGAAATAATGTCAGCAAAGAGGCTTCAAATTCTTGTACTGTTATACTTCAGATAAGACATTGTTTGAAATGAGATCTTATTTGTATTATTTTAAAGGATTGGCTATCAAAATCGTATAATCCTTTTACTTCTTATTGTTTAACTGACCCAATAGAAGCAGAATCAGAGTGAGAAAAGCAAGTAAAGCTACAAATGAGCCTTTAGACTCATGCTGGTTGGCTTGCTGTTGAGAAAATTGTGGCATCGCTAATTGCTCATTAATGCTAGGTTATGAACAAAATAAGATTTGCTTGCATCTATAAGTGTGTAGCAAACATAGCTTGATGGGAACAGTGCATGAATGTTGATGCCAGCTCTCAGTGAAAATATTGATATACTATGGTCTTTTGCTTAAGAAGCTATGAAAGAAGACTTGTTACAGAGTGAGTACATTGAGCACCAAGAGACAGTTTGGACGCTGAATCTGCATCCCTTTAGTAGGGGAAAATGATTGAAAAAAGTAATAAAGAACTACATAGAATTAGAGGTTTTCTTTTGGTTAAGTTGAAGTTCCCTGAACATCTTTGCATGATTTATCGTATCATCTAACTTTCTTAATGTCTTGTTTATAATTTTGAAAGGTCATACGCTTGGAACATATTAAGGGAAGAGAGAATGTGTATTGATCTTAAAATGTAAATACTCCAATACAATAGTCCAGAGCAAGCTACTTTTAGATAATTTAACAGCAAGTGAACTGCATTCGGTTAGGTATGCAGATAGATCATTCTAGAAGATATTAAAAGGTGCAATTAGCTGGAAGTAGACGAACTCTATACTCTAATAGCACAGATTAGGTTGTATGTAAAAGGAAAGCTTCATAGTTGGACTTTGTATAGTGTTCATCTGCTATTAATCGATAGTGGGCATACATGATAACATATAATTCCGAGTAGGTAGAGGGCATGTGATACTAAGTACTGATATACGTAGTTTTGGAATGTAAGAGAGGTTCTTATGTACATCAGGTTTCTTGTGTACTGCTGTAAATTGGTAGGCATATATGATAACATATTATTTGGAGTAGGTGGAGGGAACGTGTGCTACTGAGTACTGATAATTAGTTTGGAATATAAAAGAGAGGTTCTTGTGTACATCAGGTTTTCTGTTGAATTTGTGTACTGTATATCTAGGAAATGTAGTTAGTTTGACCGATACTGCATTGTGGGACTCAAATTTGTCAGTGTTACACACCTTCCTGTTTAGTTATTTTTCTGCTAAACAAACTGAATAATTCAATTTGCACAATATGCTAACACCAATTATGTATGTAATGAATCTGAATTTTATGCTTGTTATTGAAGAAATGAAATGAAGATTCCACATGATATTTTACATTTTTCTATTAGATTTATTTTTGTCAGAGAGTACATCTTAACTTGTTTAATCCCTGTAGGCCTCACTTTTTTAAAAATAGTAAAATTTCTACTTTCATTAAAGACAAATGTGGGTATTTCTATGTTATCCTCTGAAGTCTGGGATACAGATCAACTGTTATCTGATAAGCAAAGTTGGCAACATGAGTGCATGATTCCAATATTTCTATTGTTGCTTCTGCTATTGATTTTTTAATGGAACTGTTACATTTTAGGTTATTTCAGTTTGAGTTAATGTGAATACTTTGGTTCTTTGTCAGACGCACACCTACGATGATATATGTTCGTGAATCTCATGTTGAGAAAATGGGCAAAATTCAAGACATGTGTTATGAGATTTTAAATGTGCTTGAGTTTAATAGGTAACTTTCATCCCTATCGGTATAATTATAGTTTAAGGTTTTAAGTTTTAACATTTTCTGCTGAACATATCTGTAATCTTTTTTTCCACTAATAGTACAAGGAAGCGTCAGTCTGTTGTATGCCGTTATCCTGATGGAAGGCTTGTACTATACTGTAAGGTAATCGGAACTAGTCTGCTTCCCCACAATACTAAAAATTTGCTTAAATTTGGCTAAGATGACATCTTCCATGGAACTTCCTCTTCACAGGGTGCTGATACTGTAATCTATGAGAGAATGGCTGATAGTAGTAATAATATCAAGAAAGTCACCAGGGAGCATTTGGAACAATTTGGATCTGCTGGACTACGCACATTATGCCTAGCCTACAAAGAATTGCATCCTGATGTTTATGAAAGCTGGAATGAGAAGTTTATCCAGGCCAAGTCATCTCTAAATGATCGTGAAAAGAAATTGGATGAGGTTCAGTTTATGCTATTATCATTGGAAGCTCTTATGTGCATATTTAGCATCAAGCAATTTATATTTTTACAGTATATTATCTCAATAAGTAGCAATGTTATTAAATAACTGTTATGGCACTTACATAAAACCCCAAAAAAAAAATTGAATCCTAACCCTAAGCTCTGGAGACCATGTTAAGAAGTGAAGAAAATAATTATAGGATTGAACATAGGGGTGTTTATTTATAGATGAAAATAATAACAGAATGAATAACATCATACCAAAATATTATTAACTATGGGCTAAGCCTGTTACATTCAACATATAACAACTATTGATTATATGCTTAAAAAACGATTCAATAATAACATTGCTTGAAATGAGAATTAAAGCTATTTACTAAATCCCTTATTCACAAAAGTTGAGTGCAGAGCACTTTTTCTGTGGTCTAGGAGTTGGGTACATGAGGATTGGAGCATCCCTCAAAATGCTCCAATTAATTTATTTATTCTTTGCAGATAAAAGAGAATTATTATATTCTTACTGATGCTTCTTGAAATGATTCAGGTGGCAGAACTCATTGAAAATGATCTCATTTTAATTGGTAGCACAGCCATAGAAGACAAACTTCAAGAGGGTGTACCTGCTTGCATAGAGACTCTTCAAAGAGCTGGTATTAAAATTTGGGTTCTTACTGGGGACAAGATTGAAACAGCTATAAACATAGCCTATGGTGAGACTCTTTAGAAGTAGACCAGTATTTTTTTTTCTACTTGTGCTTTTGTTAATCTGAGTTATCATTTTATATGATGCTTCCACCCTCTTGTTGCAGCATGCAACTTGATAAACAATGAAATGAAGCAATATGTGATTAGTTCAGAAACTGATGCAATTAGAGAAGTTGAAGACAGGGTACTGGCCCTTTATGTACCATGTTTTGTCTATAGTTCATAGTGTTTTTTACTGGAATAATTACATTGTTTTGTAACTTATTTAGGGTGACCAAGTGGAAATTGCACGGTTTATCAAAGAAGAAGTGAAAAAAGAGCTGAAGAGATGCCTTCAGGAAGCACAAAACTATTTTCACTCCTCATCTGGGCCAAAATTAGCACTTGTAATTGATGGAAAATGTCTAATGTATGCATTGGATCCAAGTTTAAGAGTGATGCTGCTGAACATAAGTTTGAATTGTCATTCTGTTGTTTGCTGTCGAGTTTCTCCTTTACAGAAAGCACAGGTAAAGCTTATATTGTATCAATAACTTATTCTTTGACTTATTTCTGTAATTCTTATTAATCTTGATATGTAGAGAGTAAGTTGTCGGGGAAGCTAATTTTTTATTTAAATTTTGGCTTAGTGAGTAGGAGAGCTTAAAGTAACTGCCTAGTGGAATTTGAGAGTTGTTTAGCTTATGAATTTTTTTCCATTATTTGTTCGCTATGCCTCCTTACAGGTCACGAGTATGGTTAAGAAAGGTGCACAAAAAATAACACTTAGTATTGGTGATGGAGCCAATGATGTTAGCATGATTCAAGCTGCTCATGTTGGTGTTGGCATAAGTGGGTTGGAGGGTATGCAAGCAGTGATGGCCAGCGATTTTGCCATTGCACAGTTTCGATACCTTGCAGACTTGCTTCTTGTTCATGGCAGATGGTCGTATTTGCGAATTTGCAAGGTATTGTGTTTTCTAAACTGCAATGTATGCTCTCGTTATACTTTTTTTTTAATGTTGTAACACTTGAAAATTGACTATTGCAGGTTGTCATATACTTCTTTTACAAGAATCTCACCTTCACTCTTACTCAGTTCTGGTTCACGTTTCAAACTGGGTTTTCTGGTCAGAGATTCTATGATGATTGGTTTCAGTCATTATATAATGTTATCTTCACAGCACTACCTGTAATCATTGTTGGATTATTTGACAAGGTGGAATATTCTTTCTAAAAGTCTTGTGCAGTTGTGCTTCACTTTTCATGTTTGCTGTTTTTCTTCAATGATGACATGTTCTGATTAGTTGCTTGTGCCTTTGCCAGGATGTCAGTTCATCTCTATCCAAGAAGTATCCTGAACTATACATGGAAGGAATAAGAAATGTTTTCTTTAAATGGAAAGTTGTGGCAATATGGGCATTCTTTTCTATATACCAGTCTCTAGTATTCTTCTATTTTGTGAGTACAACAAACTTAAGTGCTAAAAACTCAGCAGGCAAGATATTTGGATTATGGGATGTTAGTACAATGGCCTTCACTTGTGTTGTAATAACCGTCAACTTGCGACTGCTTATGATTTGTAATTCCATCACTAGATGGCACTATATTAGTGTTGGTGGAAGTATATTGGCCTGGTTTATTTTTATTTTTATATATTCAGGGATTAGCACTCCTTATGATCGTCAGGTGAATTCCCTCTCTACATTGGGTGTATTAAAAAAGAAACTTAGGAAATTTCCTTGACCCATTAAAAACTCTGTTAACTAGAGTTATGTTTCATTTTCTGCAGGAAAATATTTATTTTGTCATATATGTCTTGATGACTACGTTCTACTTCTACGTCATGCTAATTCTAGTTCCCGTTGCTGCACTTTTCTGCGATTTTGTTTACCAAGGGTAAGGTTCTGATTTGAAGAAGTTTTGCATTTTTTCCGGGCATTCATTAGTTTAGTTGCAGAACTTTTAAGATCTTTAAAGAGTGATAAATATCAAAGTCAAGATATGCTCTGGAGTTTCAATTGCTAATGCAGGAAAGGAGTCTGGGTTTCTTGAGATAATAATATTTTATAATGTTCATTTGATAAAAGTGGCTGCTGTAGCATCCATTCTCATGCTAGCTCAATATTTTTGCATTACAATCCAATGGAAACAGTCTTTTTATGGATAGGTGAACATAATGAATTTAGTATCCTATGTTGCATGTGAGGCAGATAGCTATGGAGCATGTGATAAACTGGACATTTAAAAAATTGGGGACCACTTTATTTATTCCTGCAGCTTTGTTAATTTTTTATTCATTTGGTTACAGGGTTCAAAGATGGTTCTTCCCCTATGATTATCAGATTATTCAAGAAATGCACAGAGATGAGGTAGATAACACAGGTAGGGCACAGTTGTTGGAGATAGGGAACCAGCTTACGCCAGCTGAGGCAAGGAGTTATGCAATATCTCAACTCCCGCGTGAGATATCAAAGCACACCGGGTTCGCTTTTGATTCACCTGGGTACGAATCCTTTTTTGCCGCACAGCTTGGTGTATATGCCCCACCCAAGGCATGGGATGTTGCAAGACGAGCCAGCATGAGATCGCGGCCCAAGATTGGGCATCACAAGTAATTTGGAGTAGGATGCTTGTACATTACTTAGTTTCGGTTTTCCACCTTGAGAGCCAGCCTAGGAATTGTGTAAAATTAGAATGTGCCATATTAAGTATAGTCATTTTCATTTAGGATATATTCTGTTTCTTTTGTTTTTTCTTGGGTGGGGGATTAGAGCAGTTTTCAGGTTTCGTCATATGTACATTCCAGGATATTCAGCATTAGTATACTCAATTTTTGTGAAATTTACAGATTCTGCCATTCTTTTAGTTGATTCCTGGAGTTAAGTTCTTTTCTTTGGTTTTTGGATATCTGCAATGTTGTTGATTCTTGTTGAAATTCAAGCCTTTCGTTTTGATTTTTACAAATTATTTCTCTTGCTACAGTAATTTTGTATACTTTTACTTTGCATCATCTCTCCTACCTCTTTTTCCCTAGTAGAAGTGATGTTAATAAAACATCACCTATTTTTTAATATATCCAACGCTTTCGCCGTTCTAATCTATCTCCTTATATATTGTAATAACTAAACTACAACTTTTCATTAACTGCTGAAAGTAAGTCATTTTCTGTACTAGTGTCTATCTAAGAAATAAGAGTACCCAACTTTGCCTTTGCTTAAAATATAATCATACAAAAGATAAAAATTATATACAATTTTAGAAAAAATAATAGCAATTAATTATTTCAACTCTTGGTATGAATAAATAATTGTTAGTTTCGACTGAAGTCCAACTCTCAAGGAACTAGAAATGCTTCTTGGATACCAGATTTTATTGCAATTTTTTATGTAACTGGTCAAACTTAAAATATCCAACAACTTATATTTTCTTTGAATTTCATTATGATAAGTGTCTTTTCAAATCTCATTGGACGAATAAAGTTCTTTAAGGAACTGTTGATGTTGATGGACTTTATTCCTTTCATAATCTCAAGCTTCAAAATCATTCCTCTTTGTTGTAGTCATCCTCTAAAATCCTCAGTTGTTCAACAAATAACTCTTAGTTTAGTGATGGTGTTAAAGCTTATATATAAATAAGTAAATATTATCAATTTATCTTTTGTACATACATCATCATCCAATAAAATTGACTTACTTTTGCTCATCTTGTTGTATTGCTAAACCATATTCTCATGTCTTTAAATCTATTTATTTATTTTTTTAAAATTAATTTTCACTAATGCCTATTCAAGGTTCACTTGGATTTCCAAATAAAGCATAATGTTGAAACATCGTCTATTTTTCAAACCTTTAGATCAATGGTTGATATACAACTTAATTCAAAAATTAAAAATACTCACTCTAATCGGGGTGGATAATATCAACCTTTCACTAATTTTTCGGCAATCAGAGTATTAATCATAGTCTCGTTTCGTTTGTCCTCATACACATGATCAAAATGATGTTGAAAGAAAATATAGACATGTTGATTTGGGTCTTACTTTATCCCATCATGGTGTTGTGATGTTGAAAGAAAATATAGACATGTTGATTTGGGTCTTACTTTATCCCATCATGGTGTTGGGACTATGCATTTACCACTCTTATATATCTCATAAATAGGTTACCTATAACTTTTCTAAACTTTTGGCATTCCTTATTTTATTCTTTTTAATAAAGATCCATATTTTTTTAATTTCTCCAAGTGTTTGGTTGTGCTTGCTTTTCTTTATTACGACTTTATCATTCTCACAAACTTACTTGACTTTAAATTCGATGAGTGTTTGATCTTAGGATATTCTCAATTACATAATGGTTATAACGGTCTATCATTAAATGATAGAGTATATATTTTCAAAGATGTTTTGTTTAATGAACATAGGTTTTCTTATGTTAATCCACCCATTTCCATTAAATATCTAAATATGTATTTCAATTTAAGTCCTACTCTTACACCACCTCACTCTAACTTTTTCACTAATTACTTTTGTTACACCTAAGTTTAGTACTACACTATTTAACACCTTTAACTCATTGTCTTCTAAGTTATTTTTTCTTCCTAATACTACTCACCCAAAATACAACTCACCCAAAATCTTCTGAGTCTGTTTTTTCCAATAATGCTCGAGTAATGAACATGCATCCTATGCAAACTAGATATAAATCTTGTATTTTTCAGTCCAAAATTCATTATTTCTTTCTCATTCATGAAGTGTTGAGCAAGAAATTAAGGATGCTATTTGGTTGGTTGCAACGCAACAAGAATATGATGCACTTATGTAGCAAAATACATGGGATTTAGTATCTTTATCTCCTCAAAGACAAGCAACTAGTAGGCATTTAAAGTCAAGAAAAATTCACAGGACTTTATATACAAATATAAAGCAAGATTGGTTGCTAACGGGTTTTATCAAGTACTTGCCTTTGATTTTCATGAAATATTTTTTCTAGTAGTAAAACATGTTCCTATTAGAATTGTTCTTACTCTTGCTATTGCCCATGAATGTAAATTGTTTCAGCTTGATTTCAGTAATGTCTTTTTAAATGATTTTCTTGAAGAAATAGTTTATATGACACAACCTCTTGGATTTGAACTGAGTGACAAATTTCATGTTTGTAAATTGAAGAAATCTCTTTGTGGACTAAAATAGACACCACAGTGATGGTTTGAGATATTGCAAACTACCGTTCGTTAGTTTGGATTTGCCAACAGTAAATGTGACTCTTCTCTTTTTGTTTATAGAAAACAATCTTAAGTTATATATTTTTTGGTATATATTGTTCACATGACTCTTCTCTTTTTGTTTATAGAAAACAATCTTAAGTTATATATTTTTTGGTATATATTGTTCACATCATAATCACTAGTAGCTTTGACACTCTAATTCAACATATTATAACCAAAGTTCATGCAACTTTGTTAAAAATCTTGTTCATCTTGATTGTTTTCTTGGTCTTGAAAATATTTTCCTGATACTTCTATTATTATGACTAAAAGCAAATATATGAGATTTTATTCACAAAACACGTGGTAGAAATTGTTTTTCTACGTTGTTATGTGTGTGAGTTGTTATTCATTCTCCAAGTCTTTATATAGCACTTAGATAATGATCATTTGGAGGTTGCAATGTATACTTCACCATATAGTTGTTAGATGTTTCATGTGGAAACTTTTGCACTAAAATTTCTTGCACGTCTTGATCGTGTGATGTAATTTGAAATGTTTAGGGTTTAGGGTTTAGGGTTTGTATGAATGTGAATATTGATGATTTAAATCCTTTTAATTTGAACATCTGATTAAATTATCATTCTTTCTTCGTATCCTTAGACGTTCTATATGGTAACTTTTCTTTTTTTTTTATATAAAAGCTTTCATGTTAGGAAAAAATATTGTAATTTGAAGTTTTATATGGTAACTTCAGTTTTGATGAAGTTTGTGCGTCTTAATCACATACTTCATCTCTAAAATATTTTTCATCCATAGAAAATTGAAAGTTGGAGGTTCGATATATTTGTACTTGAGCTTTCCAAAAACTTGTATTGTATTTTTACTTTAAAAGGAAACTTATGATCTGAAGGTTCGAATACATCTTGATCTTTCGTTCATGTTTTGAAATCATTCTATATTTATAAATCTTCAATCATTAAGGTTTTATTTTTATTTTCTCGCTAAATGCATGAATCACGTATTGTGCAATGCATTGGAGTACACATAATTTTAGCATCATTTAGCCTGAATTTCTTTAACAGTTCCTTGACATACTTAGTATGATCACAACAAAAAAATGTGTATGTAGTAGCGGTTATTTTTGTATAACCTGACGTTTATAACCGTCACATTATATGCGTGTTGAGGTACTGCGTACCGCCATGGATCTTGCCACCACAAAGTTTAATGTGGCGGTCAATTAGGAATAGTTGTAGCAAACGCCATACATTGTATAAAGTGGCAGTTTTAAGCGTGTAATTTATGTCAGTTATAAATGTCGTAATTTTGAAATTGGGTAAACTAATTGAAGTGTAAATATCGACAGTTTTAAACGTCACTTAATACGGTATAATATGACATTTATAATAACCATTACAACTATCATAATGAAAGTATTAAATATTTTATTTTATTTTATTTTTAATATTTGTAATAATTAATTTAATTATGTTTTATAATTTGATTTCGTAATATCACTTAATTTCGTATTATAATTAAATTTCAGTACACAGTTAAATTTCGTAATATAATTAAATTATAACATAAAATAATTTCATAATATAATTATACTTCATAATATAATGAAAACTGATAGATATAATAATCAAAAGGTGACTTCATTCATTCATTAAGAAAGTTGATAATGTCAAACTAATCCAAACAACAAGTAAATTAAATTGTCAAAATATAATTTGTTTCACTTTCTGAACATATTACAACTAAACTCCCAATCCTAATTTGTCTTACTACCTCCACTTGATCCTATAATATTTTAGTTTGGTGATGGAGCACCACTTCCAACATCCAATGCCTGTAATAAGTTTAAATATGTTTAGAATTAATTGACAATTTTTAAAAAATAAATGAGAATAATATTATAATAAAATTTTAAGTATAGTAATTTATACACTACAAAAAAACGTGTATGTGGTGGCGGTTATTTTCGTATAACCTGGCGTTTATAACCGCCACATTTTACATCTGTGGCGGTACCCAATAACGCCAGCATTCTTGCCGCCACAAAGTTTAATGTGGCGGTCAAGTGAGAACTGCTGTAGCAGACGCCATATTATGTATTGTATAATGTGGCGGTTTTAAGCATGTAATTTACGTCAGTTATAAATGTCGTAATTTTCAAACTGGTAAACCAATTCCAACGTAAATTATGGCAGTTATAAACGCCAGTTAATACGGTATAGTATGGCGTTTATGATAACCTTTATGACTGCATAATTTAAATATTAAATATTTAATTTAATTTTTAATATTTTTAATATTTTATTTAATTCTGTTTTATAATTTAATTTTATATTATAATTAAATTTCATATTGCAATTAAATTTAATATTATAATTAAATTTCATATTATAAATCAATTTCATAATATTATTTAATTTTATATTATAATTAAATTTAATACACAATTAAGTTTCATAATATAATTAAATTATCATATAAATTAATTTCATAATACAATTACTTCATAATATAATTAAAATTGAGAAATATAATAATGAAAAGATGACTTCATTCATTCATTTAAAGAACAAAGTTGAAAATGTCAAACTAATCCAA
>Ga0123342_1008216_pt1 | contig 13303 bp, 7 predicted proteins | sample Turbeawhitnodule_FD_89960 | JGI IMG/M metagenome (GOLD analysis project Ga0123342, IMG submission 89960) | Root nodule microbial communities of legume samples collected from Mexico - Turtle bean Mexico white nodule | ecosystem: Host-associated > Plants > Roots > Nodule | place: Mexico: Nepantla...
AAACTTCAATCTGTAGTAGAGTTCTTTTTATTATTACTCTACATGTTTTTTTTAACAATTGTCACGTATTTCTCAAACAATATATATTCTTTCAATGTTATGTAAATGAAACTTCAATCTGTAATAGAGTTCTTTTTATCTATCCTTTCAAATGTGGTGTTCTAACTGTATTCAACAAGAAAATTTAAAGAGGAGAAAAAAAAAATAGTTGTTGCAAAAATATTGTCGATGTCATAAATAGAATATTAATATCTACACTTTATTTATCAATAATGTTCTCTTGTGTGACTATCAATATGAAGTCACATAATTAAACATTAAAATAAATTAAAAGGTTCCCTTATGTCATTAAATTCAAGTAGTTGCTGCCATTTAATATTCCCAATTAAATTCTCTGAACAGAAAATTAATATTATTAAAACAATTTTTATGCTGATTATAATTGAAACTTTCAAATTAAATTAGGTGTATTAATAGTAACAAACATTGTGATACATGTATCCCTCAATTCTGAAATTTAGTTTTCATTCAATCTATTGTTACTAGTAGTGAAAATAGAAGTGTATTAACCCTTCTTCATATTTTTATTATATTAATTTATTTTATTGAATTAAAATTTAATTATTGTAGTTATTACTATTACTATTACTATTATTATTATTATTATTACTATTATTATTAAAGGAAATACATGTGTTGTTGCGCTCGTGTATTCACATTTTCTAATTTTGTTTAAAAGTTTTCATGTTAGGCATCACTATTCAACTTGACATCTCAGCTAGGCTGACACCTCAAGTAACAACAATCATCTGCCATCACATGAAAAAAATATTATTAAAAAAATACAAAAAAATATGGAGGACTAGACCAAAAACCATATGTTATAAAAAACGATACATAGGTAAACTATACCTATTTATAAAGAATTCTAAGAACATACTAGATGAAAGCATATTATACCAATGAAATGATTCTATATGAATAAATTCTAAATTAGTCAACTTATCAGCACACACATTCCCTTCACGAAAAAATATGAGTGACCTTAAACCTGATTTTCCCACAGTAATTAAGATAAGTATTTCATGGATTACGAAGCATCCACGAAACATTAGTCCTAACAGTAAATGCAGCACTAACCAAGGTAGAATCACATTCAAGCCATAAATTATTAAGTCTCATCTTTTGAGCTTCCTCCATAGCCTGTATAACTCCAGCAACCATAGAAGTCTGAACTTCAAGAAACGCAGAGAAAGCACCAATAAACTCCCCCAAACTGTTAGAATTATAGGCCTTAAACAAGATGGGGGTGAATTATTTTTTGAAAGATTTTCGCAAGTATAGAAGGTAGATTGAAAGAAAATGAAGAATCAATCAATTAGAAAATTGTTTAGCCAATTATAAAATTGTTTTTAGTTTGATTCCTGAAAATCAACCAGTTGTTTTTGCGAAACAACCGGTTGTTTATACCAGCAATTTATAAAATCAAAGGTAAAGTAGTTTAAAAAGTGTAAGAATAGAGAGATTCACACAAAATATTTATACTGGTTCACTCTTAACCAAAAGCTACATCCAGTTCTCAACTAACCACTAAGAATTCACTAAGTAATCAAACATTGATTACAACACACCAAAGTGATGATCTTGAACCTTTCAAGAATACACACCACCTTTGGCAACAACACACAATTTTAAGAACAACCCTCTGAAACTTCACAACACCAAGTCACACAAAAATACAATGATTAAGGAAGAAAAGAATAGAATACACCTGGATACAATCAAAGATTAAAGTACAGAGAATACAGAGAATCATATTCCACACTTGAGAATGATCCAAAATCTCTTTGAAATCTTGAGAAATTGATTTTGATTAAACTCTCTTTCTTAGTTAATAACCAGTAGCGTAAAACAACCTTTTTATACTTCAATCAGATGGTCAAAGCATTTAATTCAAGAATAAAAAACACTTTGAATCATTTAAAACAGATTGGTACATCTTAACAAAATTTTGTTAAAGTTTCTAGAAAAACAACCAGTTGAATTTTTGAAACAATCGTTGAATTGGCTTGACAGCAAAGTCAAACAAAGTCAAGCTTTTCAAATCCTTTTTAAAATCCACTAAGTGTAAAACAACCGGTTGAATTAACATTTCAACAGGTTGAATTTTCACTTTCTTTAAAAAACACATCTTTTTCAAAATGATTAAGATTCAATCAACCTTGGATCATCATAAAGAGTGGATTAATAAATTCAAAATACTTCTAGACACACACACAACCAACAGAAAGGTCTTCAAAGCATTCCTATTGGATTTGAAGACATCAAAGCACCTTGTTCAACAATGTTGAGATTGTTATTAGGGTGTAACGATTTGTGAGTATCTTGTGAATGAGACTATCTTGACTTTACTGGTATAATGGAATCACTTAAATGAAGTTATTTAGTTGGTGAGAGTCGAAGAAGGTTCATTTGATTGGGTTTGAGGTTTAAAAGAACATATCAGAGCAACATATGGATTTACCCTATCATATGAGCTTATGAGATGTTGAGATATTGAGATGAATATGTTTATGGTTGTGTGAATTCATAGTAAGAAGTGTGACAGGTGCAAGTCTCTGGATGCTAATTTCAATACATGAGTCTTCTAAAAGTAGAGTTAAGTGTCTGAGTATGTTTGTCAGTAGAAATCTAACATGAGTAATGTGAATGATGAATGTTGATAGACACTTGATGATTTTTTACAAATTATGAGATTTTGTGACATTATATTTGTTAATTTAAATTGAAATTAAATAGATTTTTTTTATAACTAGTTTTCCTTGTTGGTTTAGGGTTTTGTTTTGGTTATCCATGATGAAAGCAGATTAGACTGCATGAGAGAGTTCCACAATGAACAAACTGTTTATTTTCTTTTGAAATATTTTTTGTTTTAAATATTATGTAAATATTAAAATCTTTATGAAGAGTGATATATTTTGAAATATTGTATGAAATATTGGTATATATATTTGTATATATTTATATGTTAATTAGATATTGCGTGTATGTTATAGTTTTTAGTTGTGATATTCTTAGGGATGCTAGACACTAGTACAAAATACGAATTTTACGACTCCGTATAGAGACGGTTCGTAAAGAACAATTGTTATAAAAGAGATAGTGACATTTTTGTAGTTTTTCACATAATTTTGGTGTTTTTAACGACAGTTTCCGCTTGAACCATCGTTATATATGTGTTTCAATGTAAATTGCGACAGTTCTTTGTTGAACCATCATTATATCTGACTCCTAAAGTGCTTTTTTCTGTGGGCTCCCTTCACTCTCACTCTCTCCACTCCCTTCACCTTTTGCACTCTCATTTATCTTCTTTTTGTCCCTCCCTTCACCTCCACCTTCATCTTCACTTTCACCTTCACTTTCACCTTCATCACACGTCCGACCGCGCCACTCACCCTCAAACCCCTTGCGTCACGTGCCTCACTTCCTCTTGCAACCGCATGCTACCACCACCGTGTCGCCTTGTCGCTGGTTCTGCTTTGTCTTACCACCGCTCATCCGCAAGACTTTTTCCCTCCAGGTTAGTGTTTTAATATTTTTTTTATTAGGGTTAGGATTTTAATACTCTATACTTTTTAAATAAATTTGTGAATGTCACGTGTTGATTCTGAGTCCGAGGGTGTCTGACCTTCGGTAATGCGCACATAACCCTTCACCTTCGCATGCCCACACATCGCCATTGTGAACTTGGCTGTAGCCATAACTCCACTATAGAAGGTGAGTAATTTAGGGTTTAGGGTTTTAAAGTTTTTAATAAATATTTGAATGTATGTGTTGATTAGTTAATAGTTAGGATTTGCAAAAACTTCATTTAGTGAATATTTGATGGAGGAGTCCTGACATTAAAGAGAATAGTGATAGATTTGGAGTTGTCAAAAATTTGTGCGAAGAAACTTCAAATGGCCATAACTTTTGACAGAGAAGTCGGATGGAGACGTGTAAAAAATGAAAGTTGCTCGAAAGAAGGTAACAAATCACGTGGTCAATGCTCGAAGGGGATTGGGGTCCACCAAAATTCCAAAAATTCACCATTTACTATTTTTTTTTTTTAGTATTATTTAGGTATTCTTCAAGTATTTTAAGGTTTTAGTTCTCATACTTTCACTTGTCAAATTTTTTTGAAATTTTGCAAGATATTTCCTATTTTAAATTAGATATTTATCAAACCATTATGATTATATTACATTCACAAATGTTTTACTCATAATGTTATGTGTTCTAACATGAAATCTTATTATTTCAGTGTTTATTCTGGATATAACATGTTGAATGCGAGGAAAAGTGCAAATGCGAAAAAATCTAAAGGTATTTAAAATTTATTTGTTCATTCATTTTAATGTGTCTATTTCATTCATTCATTTAATAACATTTATTTTCACTTCCAGTGCAATAAGCAATATGGAAATTATGAGAGCGGTTGCTATGTTATGCAATGAATGTCGACTATTGTCTGGAATTGATAGAGTTTGGAATCAAGTAATTCCTCAATACAAAAACACTTTAAAATTTGGAGTTTAGAATGACATATAACTCTTTGTAATGTTATGTACTAATTTATTGTATGTAGACTTTCATATTTAAATTATAATATGCATTATTTTGAAATTTTGATATTTTATGCAAAATTAGAGTATATATAACAATAAAATATTTTTAAAAAAATATATATTTATAATGACAGTTTCAGATGGAACCGTCTTTAAAAGCCTGTTTTTTAGGGTTATAATGACGATTCCAGTCTAGAACCGTCGATATAAATATATTATTTTTATTTTTTTCATTTATTTTGGTAAAATAACAACAAACTTTTACCCATATCGTTAATGTAGTTTTATGACGACGATTCTAGATCTGTTGTTATAAACAACTAATTTATAGCAATACTCACAATAATAACGATTCCAGAATATTTTTATATATCTTTATAATCGTTGTTAAAGACTGTTATGTATTTTTTTTTAAATTTGGTATTATAACCTGACAAACAAATACCCGATTATATATTATATTATTAAATATACGTTTATATAGTATACTATAAATAAACTGCTATAATTATTAGAGATTATATGCATGGGATATTGAAGTTCGGGTTTCAAAATATTTTTATGTATAAATATAAAAGATTAATAACAAAAGCAAAAAAAAAGTTGTCATATAAACGAGGAACAAATGCATTAATGTCAGGGGTAGTTTTAAGTATATATTGTTTTAAAATAAATAAATAATTTTAATTAAATTACAAATATAAAAATATTTTCCAACTAAGACTCTAAAAATTTTAAACTACAAGGAGTAAAAGTGTGAAAAAAAGAAGTTAGAACATGAGTGATCTGATGCCTAATACTTGTTAAATTTTTGTCTATTTAAATAACATAGACAACAATCTTTGTAGTTAGATCAAAAGAGTCAGAACACTGCATATTAATATTTTTTTAATAATGTGATTAAATAAATAGCCTTAAAAATTCAACGAAGATATTTTGTATGTGATAATTATTACGGTAAGATAAAAAGTAAATAATATCTAAACGCGAGGTCCATGAGTGGTTAACCATGTGCGTAGTGAGCACAGAGTGGATTGAAGCGAAACACCAAAACTCTATTTTAATTTTTTTTTCTTCACATTTTAACACTTACAAAACCATTTCTTCTTTAAGAATTTAGAAATAAAAATATTTCATTTATAAAATTTTATATTAAATTCATTTCACTCTATATCCAACAATCATCTATAATATTATTATATGAAAAACTATTATTAAAAAAATATTTTAAGGAGACATAAAATAGTAATAATAATGTATGAAGTGTGCATGGTGGGGTTGGTGTTATGATGTGGGGTTGGTGTTATGATGTGTGACACATGAACCTAAGATCATAAATGTTTGCCAATATGGTATCACACATAAGGTTAGCAATGAGTACGTTTTGATCGAAAAAGGGTTTAATTAAAAAGGGTAAAAAAAGGGTTTTGTTCTCTTCTCATGTTTATTTTTTACCATGGCTTATGGTTGTAACCCAAAGTGCTTTTGATTCATTCTTGTTTGAGATATTTGTGATGAAACCACACACTCATGGTACCAATCAAGGTGTTTGATAAAAGTGGAAATGAAATTGTTGCAACAACAAAAAAAGAGAGACCATAAATCAATCCATCATGTCAATGAATGAAACACCCATCTGGGGCCCACTCAAGAATAGAAATCAGTGGGGCCCATCACATCTAGTTTTCCCAAATCTTCCACTTGTTGGGGACTTGAGAAAGCTTCATCCATTTTCCCTGAAAATGACAAAGGCAAACCTAGGACCACATTCAACTACTAATCTTCTTCACAACATTCATTTTTAATAATAATAATGATAATTTAAAATTATAATAAGATACTTTTAATATTATTTTATTATTATAATAATTTTATTAACACTTATTCATCTCATCCCAATTAACCAATACCTTAACCGTGGGGATTAAAAATATTCACATAATAAGAAAGACTAAATTAAACATATATTAGACTTAAAAATTGAATTTTATCACCGTTGAAGACGTGAAATATTAAAATCATGCCATTATTATTCCATTAGAAGAAAGTGCACTTAAAAAGACTTTTGAAAAATATCATTGAATGTGAAATTGACAGAATATGTGGGCAACATCTATCGGTTCCCGTGATTCTCATAACAGTCTACATATTACAAACAACAACGAACAGAAAGGAAAATGAAATGGTTCTTGTTTACCCTATTATGTGCCCTAAAACCACAGAACACACTTTCTTATTAGGATTCATGCTTATATTATGTCACATTGATAAGTTGCAGCTGAAATTAGTGAACAAGAACTGAATTAATCATGATGTGAAAGCTGGTAATTCATATGTATAATCATAGGATCTAATTTTTTAATAAGAATTTTTTTCAGGGTTAAAGGAAAAAAATATAGTTAGTAATTCAAATTACCGCTATAAGAAAGCAAGTAAAGATTAATTACAGGCATTCTTAGTTCGTTCAAATTCTTCTTACACCTCCACCTCGTACCTTTCTCTTTTGGTGATGATATTTTGATACCTTGCTCTACTTTACATGTACTACAAAATATTAATATTTATAATTCAAAAAAATTAATTTTTTTAATAAAAATATAATCAAAAAGTAAAATGTTAAAATAATTTTCAAAATTAAAAAAATTATAAATAATTAAAATAAAAATATTTATTGGGATGTAGGATGGAGTATGAGTGTCAAGAAATCATTTTTGTTTTTATAATTTTTTAATTCCAAGAATATCAAGAGTTGTGTTTTCTTTATTTTTCAAGTGGTGGTGGTTGACATGAATATTGATGGTTGATGTAAGTTTTGTGGTATTTTAATTAGTGTTTATTGTGTTTCTTTTTTTCATATTTTTGGAACACACAAAATTAAAAAAAAAAACCAATAAGGTGAAAAATGGAGTACAAAACTAGAAAAAAATATCTTCATACTGGAGAACGTCGAATACAATGAATATTTTCATCAATCCTCTCATACATTATGAAATTGCTCTCTCAAACTGCAGTTAGAGAAGAATGGAAGTGAAGTGACTGAAAGGGAGGTTTGAGGTTGTAAGGATGAAATTGAGATTATTTAAAAAGATGAGATTATGCTTCATTTTGAATTATTTAACTTTTTAAAAGGTTAAAATTAACTTTTTACCAATAATACATACATGTGTAGGGGGAAAATATGGAGGTGGAAGGAGAATTTGGCTTTATGTGTTATTTTCTTTCTAATTGGTCATTATGTGAGGAAAAGAAAATCCAGATTCATGGTCACGTAGCATTTTATGTATTTATTCGCCATTATTTTGAGTGTGGTGAATTTTATCAACTTTATTGAAATTTTAGAGATCTAGGTTGTCTTTTCTATTATAAAAAAAAATAAAATTGATTAGTGAACAAATTTCTTTGTTTTACTAATCTGTGTTCTAACTCCATCAACTTATTATATCCCATTAATAGCTATAAGATTGATTACACAAATTTAATTTTCTAAGTGAGCAAAATTTCTATTTAAAAATTATTAAAGAGTAAATGGACAGGACTTTTTTTAAACAAACTTATTCACTTCGTTTTATTTTATTTTTCTTAACAAATAATATTGATTTGAAATGTTAATGTTTTACTTCTGATGATTTTCATAATCTAAATGTCAAACAAAGCAAAGCTAGTGCAGATTTTAACAGTTTATTTTAATAAAATTATTAGATCAATACTAAAACATCTTTTGACGACTAAACTTTTTTAATACAATAACTTTTCTTCAGATACTATTGGCAATAAAAAGGGGATTTTTATAGAAGTTTAAGGAGATATTTAAATAAAGTCTTTCAAAAAAATTATAAAATAAAAAATACGAAAAAAGTATAGTTAATTTTAAAAGTTATTTCATATAATTTTAATTTTTTTAAAACTTGTGTATGAACTAATTGTAAATTAAAAATAAATTTTTATTTTTATTTTTATATTGCTTATGGTAAAAGTGCTTAGAGAGAAGTATATTCAAACAAATCATAATTTTTATTGCAGAACTTTTAAAAGTAAAAATGTTTAATAATATACTTATTACTTCTCAATTTAATGAAGTTTTTCGTACAAAAAAATTAACCCATCAAACTCTATAATCTGTTTGACCATTTAAAAAAAAATATAATTAGAAAGCAATTACTTTTGCATTGCATAGATATATACATGTTTTAATAATTGATTTCATTTCTATAAAAAGACTGTATTCGATGCTCTTGTTCTTGGTGAATTAAAAGCCATTGGGTTCCACAAATTGACTAATGAGTAGTCATCCATTATATATCATTAATTTAATTTAGATCACAACTTATGCCCAGTTTTCCTTTTGCCCTTCTAAAATCTAAAACAATAAAAGCAAAAAAGTAATGACTTTAATATTTACTTTAATTTATGTTATTAATATAGTTATTTATTTTTAATTCTTTTGTAGACTATAAACAATATTTTATTAGGAATCATGGTGGTACCAAACATGAGTAAGTTTAGAAGGTGATGCTTGTTGTCACTTGTCAATGTGTCATCTTTATAATAATTCAATCATTATTTAAAAATTAAATATTTTGTTGTGGACAACCACCATTATTAACCTCAAATATTAAAATTGCTTTTGTTTGCCTTGATATAATTAGTACTATTATGATGAAATGTAATGAGGATAGGATACTTAAAAAGTTATCATTTAATAGAATGTGAATTAACTTATTTAAGTCAACTCAATATTTTATTTATCATTTTTTGAATTGAAAATTATTATTTATTGAAGATTAACCATTAAGAAATCATTAGCTTAAATGCATTCAAATGCTTAATTTAACAAATTACAAAAAACAAATTAAAGTTACGTATTTGAACAAATATTGAAATTAGATTTAGGAAGGATGTCAATTGGACATTCCGGATGATTAAATATCATGTCATATATATGACATGATATTTTTTAATTTAAAGAAAAAATATAATTTAAATGAAGAATAATAATGTCTTTTTGAAAAATATTATAAATAGATTTAAAATATTTTTTTATTACAAAGCTTCATCTTTCTAAAACTTTAATTTCTTTATTTTTTTTAAATCTTGGATTGATTTTTTTAAAATCTTTGATTGGTTACCATTTTTTCAATCAAACTCAATTTTTTAAAAGGAATTTATTTATTAATCAAAATTTTAATGTTGGTAAGTTAGTAGTTTCTTACAATTGAATTATATTTTTCCTTTGCACGCGGCAGTTATGTACTGTCTATCAAAATTAGTTGCACTATATTTGATGATAAATTTGATTTCGTATGAGTTTTTTAGTTTATCAATTATAACTAGTAACTATGTTGCATTATTTTGTTCTTTTTATTTGCTCTATAAAGAGTATTCATTAATATAAATATATGTGTAATAGTTATCTCATTAATAAGATATAATTCTTTCTTGATTTCCTTTCTTCTTTTTCTTGTTTATTGTTCATTTATCTACAAATAAGGTATATAAAAACAAGTATCAGAGTTGTGAAAGAATGATTGCGTTTCCGAATAATAAAAAAATATTAACTATTCACTTGCTTTAGTTCATATAAAGATTTTCTAAGTTTACAAATGTGTTTTGGATGAGAAAGATTAAGGTCATCGAGAGGAGTCAAGTAAATTTCTTCAACAAGATCACCATGAAAAAATGCGTTATTCACATTTAGTTGATGAAAAATTCATCCCTTTAACACTTGCTAAAGATAGAATAAACAAAATGGTGATAATTTTCACTACTGGAGATAAAGTCTCAAAATATTCAATACCTTCAGTTTGACTATATCCCTTGGCCACCAAGCGAGTCTTATACTTATCAATGGTGCCGTCTAGTTTATGCTTAGCTTTAAAAATCCATTTACACCAACAAGATGCTTTCTAAGAGGCAAATCCATTTAAAGTTGAAATTTGTTGACGAAAGTCTTCCACCATCGCCCCTCGACAATCCTCTACACGAAATGTGGAATTGGTGTAATCAATTGGTGGCTTATTGGGTTTGCAATGAGATAACATTTTCAATCACTAAATTTGTTCTGTTGATGATCTCGTTGTTGACATTTGGAATGATGTGTGCAATAGTTTTTTGCAAGGTGATAATTTTTGCATTACGACATTGCAAGAAGAAATATATGGGTTGAAATAACGGGATATCATGGTGTCAAAATATTTCACAAGATTAATTTTTTTGGAGGAATTAAAGATGTTTATTGTTGTCATAATGTTCTTGTGTAAATCCCTGTAGTGGTATAGTTACATGTGCCATAACATATCGAACCACATGCTACGTTATACGATTCTTGCAGGGTCTGAACGAGCAGTAAAGTCAAGTTCGGTCTCAAATCATGTTAATAGATTCCATGTCATCCATCACACGAGTGTTCTCTCTGTTGAATCAACAAGAATGAGAATTTTGGGACACCACTTCTCAGTGACAACAGTGAGATTGACAACGTGCTAATGAATATCATGGTTGATCAACCAAATTTCAATGGAAAACATGGTAGAGGCAAGGGTCGTAATTTTTTTGGACGAGGGGGAAGGGGAAACAATTCCCATTTTTGTACATATTGTGGTAGAAATAACCATACGGTGGACACATGTTATTTAAAAACATGGTTTTCCAACGAAATATGTTGCATCTGTTAATACTCAAGAAGATGTTGCTTCTTTCGAGGGTAATCTACCAATTTCTAACATTTAGTTTCTCAATAAAAGTACAATAATTTAATGTCTTTGATCTAACAATCATATTATCAAACCCTTTCTTCAAATCATATAAGTACATCTCAAATCAAATCAGGTAAGCCTTATAATTATTGGGTACTAGACATAGGGGATACGTATCGTATATGCTATAGTAAAAATATTTTCTTCTACATTCAGAGTATTTCGCCTATACTAGTCCCTTTACCTTAACCTAATAGAAATTAATTAAGTGTTAATCAGTTTGGTACAGTTCAAATCTCTCTCTTAATCACTTTGATAAATGTTTTATATTCACCTTAATTCCAAGTCAATTTGATCTTTGTTTCTAGATTGACCATAAATCACAATTGTTTAACCATTTTTCAACCTTCTATTTGTTTCATTGTTCAGATGCAACCATGAGAGTGATTGGTACAACTGAGAGATCACACTACCTTTTTCAATAGATAGTTTTCAGTATTCATTAGGTGTCACAAAGCAAAAATGGGAGTAGAATTGAAACTATATTTCATTTGTTCTTAATAAGATTACCAACATCAAAAAAGCTTGTGTAGATACTGAAAATTTTAAACTTTGGAACTTTAGAATGGGACATTTATCTCATGATAGGTTAAAAATTTCGTCTTCATATTACTCAAATATTTCCATAGATTTTATTGATCCTTGTGATACATGTCATTTTGTTAAATAAAAGAGATTACATTTTCCTTCTAACTTTACTAAATCAACAGAATATTTTAATTTGCTTCATGTTTATATATGGGGTCCTTTGAATCATGTTTCTATTGAAGGGTATGAATATTTTTTATGTCTTAAAGATGATTTTACCCCATAATTTCATTCACACTTTAAAGCTTTAATAATATATTCTTGGACTATAATCATGAATAAATCCACTATTCTAGTTGAGATTCATGTAATTGGGAAGAAGTTATAGTTGCCATGAGTTTCTTATAAATGGTTTCTTTAATAGAAAAGGGATTGTTCATCAAACTAGTTGTGTGGAAACACCACAACAAAACAGTGTTGTTGAATGCAAACATCAACATATTTTGAATGTCACTCGTGTAGTGATTTTTCAATCTCAATTTCCTCTTTGTTTTTGGTCATGTGTTATTAAACACTTTGTTCATTTAATCAAAAGAACTCATACTCCTCTTTTATATAATAAATTACCATATTAAATGATTTATAATGTAATACTAGATTTGTCTCACTTAAATTTTTTTGGTTTCATGTCTTTCACTACTACTAGTGGTGTTAAAAAAACAAAGGTTAGCTCTAGAGCTAGAAAATGTGTTTTTCTCAATTACAATAAAGGCTCTACTCTTTTTATACGAGATATGATTTATCATCTAACAAAGAATAAGATCTTTCAATTAGATTAAGCTAATAAATTTAATAATGATGCTTTCATCTATAGTTTTTTGTTATGAAAGTTCATTGCATAATACTTATGTATTTTGGAAGCTTGGAGATTCTAATTTTGAGTTTTTTTGGCACCAAACTACATCCAAGTAAAAAAGAAGCTAACAAAAATTATTACTTGGAATTATAAGATTGATTTCTATGCATATATATATATATATATTTGTATGGAATAAATTTGTGTTATCACTAGTGCATAAAAGGTCAAAGACAACGATTTTTTTAGCAATTAGACAGCGGTTGTGATGGAGATCAAGCTCAAGAGGAAATAGAAGCTGAAGATCAAGGAAAAAAGGAGGTAGAGGCCGAAGTTGAAGAAGATCAAAGAGACACTACCTTACCTCAAAGGCTTACAAGTAGCAAGTTTAAGGAATTAGGAAGTAGTGGTAGATTGTTTTCTCTTTTTATAGTGTATCTTGTATAAAAAGTAGAATGTTTAATACATAGTCTTTAGGAAGGTGCTTAGAGGGAAACATTAGACACCTCTTTTGTAAAAGCATCTTTAGGCTTTAGCTTAGAAAATTCTAGAAGCTTAGG
>Ga0123342_1008217_pt1 | contig 13302 bp, 10 predicted proteins | sample Turbeawhitnodule_FD_89960 | JGI IMG/M metagenome (GOLD analysis project Ga0123342, IMG submission 89960) | Root nodule microbial communities of legume samples collected from Mexico - Turtle bean Mexico white nodule | ecosystem: Host-associated > Plants > Roots > Nodule | place: Mexico: Nepantla...
ATATGTTCCCCTTCATCTCCAAGAACCTCTTTAGTAGTTGTTCCTTGAGAAGCCTTCTCACATTGTCCAGCTTTTGGCTTTTCAACCAATCAAAGGAGACAACTTTTGGATTGTTGATCACTTTTGTACTTGTTTCAAAGCGATACCTCTCAATCAATTCATTATCTCCTGAAAACCAGCCCTCAAGCCTTCCTCCTGACCTCACAACCCTCGTTTTGATCCTCTTGGATGTAGGGGGAGTGGAATCCATGAAGGCAGAATGAGACAAAGGCACACACACAAGGAGAGAAAGAGATGTTGCAAGAGATGAGCCAATGGGTTGTTTATGTGAAGGAAAACAACTGCAACAGATTTTAAAGCAAATTAGAAACCTTCCTTGATCCTTTGGTGATAGTGGGTTTCAGTCTTCAAGAAAAGAAACTAGTCTAAGCTCTACACAGAAAACGTCAGCATAGAGCAGAAAACACATGGTTAGCACATGTGACTTTTGACTAGACATAAAGGCTCTTGAATTTCCAAAATATGGAATATATTCCTTTATGACAACTTGTAACTTCCTCCATAACCAAATCAGGCTTTCAAGACTTCTTTATTGACTTAAGATCCCTTTATGATTGAGATCTGCAACAGAAAAAATGTATAGAGAAATTAAATCAATTCTTCATAGTGTTGTTAGAGGAGAAACAATCGGTTGTTTCGAGGAAACAATCGGTTGTTTCGAGGAAACAATCGGTTGTTTTTCTGCAGCAGTTTGACAGAATGTGAATTTCAAGCATAAACTGAGAAAGGTTCAAAACAGCTGTAATTGCTCATAAAAAAAATGAAATTAATCATGAATTAGTAATTTGAAAAGTAAAGACAAGGAAGGTCTTATCCTTTTATGAAGTCCTTTCAATGAGTCATTGTTTGTGATCAAGAATGCTTCTTTTGGCTTTTGAAACAGCTTGGACTAGTACACATCCTTAATTCAGTTCCAGTCACAATCCTTTTCTTCCAAAAACTTGATCAGATGACTCAGAACTTCATGTTTCTCTAGTATCCCTGCATCAAAATGAATTCAAGCAACAAGATTTGGTCCCCTTACAAATGTGGGTTCATTTGATTAATTTTTTTAATTTGAAACGTCACAACCTTTGGGAATCCATTTCATGAAACCTCTGGGAACAAAATATTTCCTTATTTTACAGAATCTGACTGAATGGCCTATTTTCATGCAATAAAAGAATGTAACAACCGGTTGTTTCAACTTAACAATCGGTTGTTTTCCTAGCAGTTTTGAAAAAGACTTTGAAAACTTATCTTGCTTGTTCTGTGGATTGAAACCAAATCCAGCTCTTCCAAAAACACAATTTTGAGATGCCAAGACATCCTCAAAGTTGATTTACCTTTTGAAAGCTTATCCACAGTTCTAACAAGATAATGAACTTTCTTTTCATGATTTTCACAATTTTCACAAACAAGAGAGTCACACACATGAGAAGAGTTTTTGCAATGCTTTTCAAGATTTTCAAAATCATTTTTTGATTTTTCCAATTCTTCTTCTAGTGATTTGACTCTGTTTTCAAGTCAGTTGTTCATTCCCTTCAATCGGTTGTTCGAGAGAGCCAATCGGTTAGCTTCTTCATGAATTTCTTGAAAAGCTTGAAGCAATTGACTGTAATTTTTAGCATTTGAAGAAGTAGAGGAAATTGCACTGCTTGCATCATCTTCCTTTTTGGCCATGAAGCATAGATTGAGACCTTTTTTTATTTTGCCTCCTTTTTCTTCTTGTTTGACTTTTTTGTCTTTGATTTCTTTATTTCAGTGGTACTCTCATGAATTCCTTTGAGTGTATCCCACATCTCCTTAGTAGATTCACATTTTGAGATCCTGAAAAATTCTTTAGAATCCAAAGTAGAGGTTATTATATTTTTGGCAATGCAATCAAACTTGGCCTTTTCACTTTCTTCATTAGTCCATTGGGACCAGGTTTTTTAATAAAAGATCCACTCTTTTTAATCTTTGGAATGAAAGATTTTCATTCTAGCTTCCCAATACGTATAATTCAAACCACAGAACAAAGGTGGTTTGTTAATTGAAGCACCCTCCTCAAAAGGTAGTTTTCCAGCCATAGAGAAAAAAGGTTTAGGATCAAACTTGAGTATTTTTCAAGTACCAAGCTCTTGATGCCAATTGTTAAAATATATGGTCTTAAACGAGAGGGTGGGTGAACTGTTTAAGAGGGGTTTTTGAAAACTTTTTCAGCTAGAACAAAATACTTTGTATGAAACTCAATCAGAAATTCAGTTAGCGAAGATATTAAGCACAAAACAACAAAGCACCAGAAAAAACAATCGGTTGTTTCTTCGAAACAATCGGTTGTTTATACCAGCAAAGCAATAACAACTGAATTTAAATGAGTTTACGGGAAGAAAGAGATACACAAACAATTATACTGGTTCACTCTTAAACCAAGAGCTACATCCACTCCCAGAAGGCACTGGGCAATCCACTAAGCAATCAAAACAGATTACACACAAACCACCAAAGAAGTGACCTTGAACCCTTCAAAAAACACACTCTCTTTGGCACAACACATACCAAGAATGTTGATCTTGACCACCTCAAGAGCACACAACACTCCTTGGCAACAACACCAGAATTAACAAAATATTCAGAACGAATTACACTTGTTTATAGAACAATCTGAAATCAATACAGATGTAATCATATTCCACTCTCTCTTGAGAAAACCCAAAGGTTGATGTGAATGCTCAAATTTTGAAAGCAATCTCTCACAATTGAAAAACTCTAATATGTTTTTCTTCTTTGTTATAAAACATAAACACACTATTTATATCTTTCAAAGATTGATCAAAACATTTAATAGAGGAGCGTACTCAGTTGGAAATCATTTAAAGCACACTCAACTAACAAAATAGAATTCTGTTAGGATTTTCAAAAAAAAACAATCGATTGAAACCACAAAACAATCGATTGTTTTGGTGTGACAACAAGTCAACCAACCAAAATAGTTTTCAACCTTTTCAAAAACACCTAAGAGTAAAACAATCGATTGTTTCGACAAAACAACAGGTTGTTTTTCACTTAGTTTAAAAAACACTTTAATCTTAAAAAGGTTTTAAAACACATTAACTTTAGATTCAACAAAGAGTGGACTACACTTTTAAACTACCCAGATCCTATCATAAACACAACAACAACTTCAGCCTTGCATCAAACACTTAGATTTGGATTCTTCAAAGCCTTTGATCACTCTTGATCAACAAATAGTTCAGAAGTTCAACTCATTCCTACTCACCTATCTAAGTAGGTCGAACGAGCTTTGGCCTAACTTTGGTTAACATGTCATAAAGTCATTTTTTGACTTTGGACTCGTAAACCTATTTAATCTACCACTCATCCTCAGGTGCCCAAGTGACTCTATGATGAACTTCTACGACAAGTGCGCCGTGTTTTTCAGAAGTAATAATTGTCCCTAAGGACGGATATCGATCCCACAAGGAACAGTGAATTATCAAGTACAATAATCGCTAAAATATCAAATAGAACAATAAAAAGAGTTTTGAGGTGATTGTGTTGGCAATGATCAATAATAAAACAAACAAAGAATTAGTTGCTTCAAGTTGGAAAAATAGGGATTAGGTTTCATCTCTCTCACTCTCATGTGTTTTGATTAACATGTTAATATTAAGTTCTTTGATTGAAATTGATGCCCGTGTAAAAGTCATTTATATCGATTCCTCGCATATAAAATCCTTAAGAATGTTCCCTAACTATTTATTCCTCGCATATAAAACAACTTAGAATCAAGCTCATACATTAATGGCAATTAACATTTCAAGTCTATTCCTAGCACTCAAATATGTTAAGTATTATTGTTTAGGTCAGAACCCTAAAAGTAATTTCCAGTCAAATTTAAGATTCCCAATTTGTCACAGAAATTTAGAAACAAAACAACAATACCAATAATCAATCAAGAACTTAATATTATAATATATAAGTATCACTTCAATACATAAGAGTTCAAACAGATTACTCCAAATCCCAAAGGGTAGAATTAGCCACACGTACTTCTAGCACCTTCCATTCTCCCAATTGGGTTAGAATTCACTCTATGGTGTTTTTCTCTTAATCTTGCTCACTAGGGTTGAGCCTCTAGCCCCCTATTTAACCTAATTTACTAGGGTTAGGTGGTTTCCTGTGTTGCGTTGATGGGCTAAGTGATGAAGCATAAAAAGAGGCCGAATTTGTCTGACGCATTCTCGCTTGAGTGAGAATATCTCGCTTAAGCAAGAAAGGCGATGATTTGTGAAAATGTTACTGAAGCATTCTCGCTCAAGCAAGAATATCTCGCTCAAGTGAAATACTTCTGTTGCAAAATTGGCTTTTTCAACGCTTTTCTCTATTCTGTGACTGACCATCTTTCTCTTTTTAGCTAAAATCATTATCCTTTATTACAAATCTTCAATCTTCCCTAGAAAGTTACTATTAACACTAAATTTGGGAATAAAATGCTCTTATTCAAATAAAGATCATAAAAAAATGTAAAAAGGTATAAACTCATAAATTATGGATTATTTTATATGTAAATTAACAATTAATACTCATAAGTGCCTATATTTTAATATGAAATATTACTAAATTTTGGCACTTATCACTTTCCCCAACTTAGAATTTTGCTTGTCCTCGAGCAAAGTAAATGAATATATTTGAATTTAAATATCAAACATCTTAATTCACTAAACAATAGATCAAATTAGAAACTTATGATGCTTCCAAATTCAAATATAGAAAAATATAGATACAATCACAATTCATTTAGGAATTTCTTCTCATATGCTCACAGGTAAGTATTTCTCTCTATTTTTACTGAATCATAACAAATCACAATTGCTTTTCATTTCATCTTCAAAATTATAAACATATTAGAAAGATGAATCTTGAGTAAGGGTTATATGAAGTCGGGCTTCCAAAAAATATTGGTTTTTAAGATAACCAAATGCACTTAAAGAAGAAGAGGATACCTACAATTCAATTATAGAGAACATATATGTTATCTAATCACCATTTTCTTTTGAGTTCACACTTTTCCTCATTTTTTTTCTCTTATTCATGATTTTCATGATAAGTATTTTTTTTTTCAATAGGAATAGATTCTTCCTATTTTCAACTTTTTTTTTTTTGACCTTTTGATACAAACCAAGTAGCTACGAAGATGACCAAGGAAGAAAAAGACAAGGCACATGGTGAGCAGTCATCTCAACGAACAATTCAATACCTCATCAAGGATCTCATGGACCTCACCAGAGGAGATGGGCATAAACCGAAACACCAACTGTTCTTCCTTCTGGTTTTCTTAAAAGATAGAATATGTTGTAAATAATTTGGGTTCACTTTAGGGGTCTAAATAGCAAAGATAGGCTAGAATAAGCTGCCTTTAGCATAATAGGGGGTGTAGTTATCATTTTAGCTTGTTCTTAGCCCTTTAGGACGGAAATTTGAACTAGTTTCTAGAAGGACAAGCCTAGGGTGCGGTTTTGACTTTGTTAAACCCTAAGGTTGCCCCTTTTTTAGTGTTTCCCATCATACCCTTCATACTTGTTCTCCCAGGCTCCTTCACCTATAAATAGGAGGTCTACCTCATTGTATTTTACATGTTGAATTTTAAGAGGTAAAGAAACTCTGCACAATTTGTGTGAGCTTATAGTGAGGCTTGTTTCCTCTTTACATGGTCTTATCTTGAAGAGTGTGAGACTCTCAAGTGGAGACCCTTCCACTCATCTTGGTGGCCTCCACACCCCAAGTGGCGTGATCATCCTCACTATCCCTTCCCTAAGTTTCTTCTTCCATTTTCCATTCAATTTATGCTCTTGATTTCATATATTGTTCCTTGAATTGTGTTCTCGAGTTTTGGCTCATTTATTGAGTATGGATCATCATTTGGTTTGGCAATGACCACCATTGATGCTTACCATGTTCCCATTTCATTTCCGCAATTGCATTCCATATTCACCATATCTTGTTTTTCCATTTTTGCCTTTGTGAAGTGAACCTTCACACTTACTTAACCATTTGGTTAAGTTCATGTCCAGTGGGAATCATCCTTAGGTCCTCACCATTAATTGCTAAAATCTCAACTCTAAGTAAAGTGTCACCATAAAATGGAATCTTCTAAAAATCAACTCACATCACCTTTCAAGATTTAAAACCAACAATTCCCTTTTTTATATATATTGCATCTATGTTCTCCTTCCTTAAACATGCTAAAGGGTGGGAAATTGTATCATCAAAGGTTAGGGTGCAATATAACAACAATTCTTAGCTCAAAGGGGATATCAAATGAATTCTAATAAAATTAAGGTTTGTTATTTGGCTTTGGGTTCCTAATTAATATAAAACAAATGCATCAATCATCCTCATGTTCTTTTATGATGTAACAAAAATAAAAATTAAGCAACCACAACTATCAATTCATCAGTAAAACTCTCAAAACTGTTTAAGGTTCACACACTCACTTGGTTTAATTGGCCTTATTCCTTTTTGTTTTGTCATTCTCTGTTCTAATCAATCATCCTATTAAATTTTCATGTATCATCATTTCAACTACATTTGAATAGAGATTCAATCATATTTTCTTTTCTAACATGTTTTTAATTCATCTCACTATCTAATATTTAAACACAAAATCCTTTTTTTTTTCACAATTCAAAATTAATATTCTAGTTCTTTTTTCAATTCATATATATGATGAATTATACCGTTAAATTCATCTTCTCCTTCCTCAATGACACCTTTAACATACAAACCAATATTTGTTGTTTTCTTACCATCAGTCCATGCCTTTGTATGAAACTTATATCCATTAATGAAGTACATGTTTCATGAAGTTGCCTTTGAATTAGGTCCCCAAGAAAGTCCCTTCAAGTTTGGGTCGATAACATTCCTTTCATCATGAACCTGTGTTGTAGTGATAAGAGAACATTACACATATTTATGATTCTGATTAAATAAGCACGTATGGGTTGAGGTTACACTTACGTAGGTCTTGAACCATTTAGGAAAATTATTATGTATGACCGTTGAAGTGTCTTCATCATTGATTGAGTAAACTTGTAAGAATAATCTTCAAATATTATTAAAGTAGTTAGCAAACTACACAACCTACAATAATTTAATTCAAATCATATACAATTAAACTTACTCAAAGAATGGTTTGACCTCATCGCAATTGATGAGGACATGAACATGGGTAGAACGATGTTCTTTATCACTAAACTATTAGTCTTTGCTAGAACCACTTGGGTGTCCACATGTATTTAAAATCGAGAATGTGTATTGGACTTCCTCATTTGTATATGTTCGAGGATTATTTCTCAAACTTGTATTTGACAACAAGCTGACACTTTTGAAATAATGAGAGCACAAATATGTTATCTCACGGTGTAGGTAGAATGCACATATTGATCTTTCTACCCATGCCAAATTATCCACCGATCTCTTTGCATCTCCCATCATCCTAAAGAAAAGCAGTAATTTTTATGTTTTACACACCTTCTTGAACATTGAAATAATTAACATAATGCTTACCTTTCAAAAAGATACATCCATCGATACTGAACAGGACCACCAAGTATTGCTCGCATAGGAAGATGAATGACAAGGTGTTCCATTCAATCAAAGAAAGTTGTTAGAATATTCTTTCTAACTTATATAAGATTATTGGTATGTTTTCTTCCATTCTTACAAGATCATTCATCCTTAATGTGTTATAACATAAGTCTTTAAAGAATCAACTTAAGTCAGCACAGGCACTCCACACAAATTTTGGTAATGACCATCTGTCACTTTTGAGATGTCACAAAGAAACTCCCATAACTGTGTAGTTGGCCTTTGGCTTTGCCAACTTTCCATTTTGTAATTGAACCAACTCCAAGTGTCCTTTGACACACAATTCAACAACATTTATTTTGTTCTTTTGATTGTTCTTCGTTTTGTTCTTAACATCCATTATAGTGTTGAAGACATTATCAAAAAGGTTTTTTTCTATATGCATAAAATGAAATTTGTGCCTTAACAAATTTTCCTTCCAATATCACAGGTCCCAAAATATTCTCCTTTTGTTACAATTATGATATTGTCCATACCCAAACAAAGTTTCAAATGGACCATCTGTCACTTTTGATATGTCACAAAGAAACTCCCATAAATGTGTAGTTGGCCTTTGGCTTTGCCAACTTTCCTTTTTGTAATTGAACCAACTCTAAGTGTCCATAGAAAAACAATTCAACAACATCCATTTTAGCCTTTTGATTGTCCTTCGTTTGGTTCTTAACGTCCATTACAGTGCTGAAGACATTGTCAAAAAGTTTTTTTTCTATGTGCATAACATGAAGGTTGTGCCTTAACAAATTGTCCTTCTATCTCAAAATATTTCCCTTTTGTTCCAATTATGATATTGTCCATACCCAGACAAATTTCAAATGGACCATTTGTCACTTTTGGGAAGTTACGAAGAATTTCCCATAATTGATTTTCGTTTAAGTAATAAGGTGGGTCATCCATTTCAACTCTATTTTTAAGGAATCTCCTTTGACTACTTCTCGAAGCATGATTGGTTGGCCAAAATCATCGATGACAGTCAAACCAGCAACTCTTACCCTCATACTTTAGTGTGAATGCTTTGTGTCCTCTATACAATGAGGGCAAGCTAATTTAGTCCTCCATCCAAATAGCATCGCATATGCTGGAAAATCATTAATTGTCAACATCAAACAAGCTCGTATGACGAAGTTCTCTTTTGTTGATGTGCCATAAGTGAAAACAACTTCACTCCAGAGTTGTTGGAGGTCATCAATAAGTGGTTGCAAGTATACATTTTTTTTGGGTTAGTAGGACCAGTTATGAGACAACTTAGAAATATGTACAACTTCATCATACATATTTCAAGGGGTAGGTTATAAGGAGTGACAAATACCAACCAACAAGAATATGGGGATGCTGAAGCTTGTATTTTATAAGGAATGAACTCATTAGAACACAATCTCAATCTTACATTACAGGGTTTAGCTACAAATTTGGGATACACAGTATCAAAATGTTTTCAAGCTTTCCCATCAGATGGATGTTGCAATACATCATCATTAGTTATGTTTTGAAAATGCCATCGTATTTGGCTTGTTGATTCCATTGAGGTATATAGCTTTTGTAATCGTGGTATGATAGGCAAATAAAACATTTTTTTATTGGCACTCTTTTATATGTTTTGTTCTGACCCTTTAGTGACAAGTACCTGGGAAGACTACAAAATTTGCACTCATTTAGTTTGATGTCCTCCTTATAATACAACATGCATCCAACCTCACAATAATCAATCTTGACAACCTTAAAGCCCAGAGTAGAGACAACTTTTTTTACTTCATAATAAGTCGTGGGTATGTAATTCTCTGTTGGAGCTACATCAAGTAACATTTTAAAGAAATAATCTAAAGTTGTGTGCCAATTGGTTCTAGCGCCCAAAATCCTTATGGATATTGACAATTTAGACTCAGTTGCTCCATCATAAATGGGTCGATGAGCAAATTCTAACATATCATAAAACTTTTGCGCTTCAACATTTGGTTGTTGTTCTTCATCTTCAATAACATTGACATAGCGACTTATTATATCACTTTCCTCCATGTATGCATTGTTCACCATTTCGGCTAATGACCCAAAGTCATCATCATGCTTGATGTTATCATAACTGGTTGACGCAATATTTAAGTTAACTTTATTTGTCCTTGCTTCTACGCGATAAACCCATGCCCTGTAGTTGGGTAAAAAGCCATGTTGAAGCAGATGACTCTAAACATGAGAACGTTTGCAAATTTTCTCAGAAAAACATTTCACACACCACGAACAATATTTCACACACCACCTTATCCCTCCATCTGGTATGTATGAAACTTGATCCATTACCTTAGAAACAAAATCATGAATGCCATTTATGAAGGGTTTCCTAAATCTTCTTGAAGAATCAAGCATTTCATACATCCAATCTCGATTCATTGTTATGTATGTTGTTGATGAAATTATCAACACTCAACAATATAGTTATACTCTATACACGACCTAATACATGAATCATGTGGATATTAGTGTCCAATGTACTGCATCTGTCACATGGAAACTTTGTTATTCAAACTTAGTATATAAATATTTAAGAGATACTAATTCATGTATTTAATTTTTGGGTTAGTGTAAGAATTTTGTATTTGTAAATCCTAGACGAATAAGATACAATAATGTTCAAGTTAAATATAATACAAATTCAATACAACCTACGTATTTTAGATTCAATTTTTAATTCATATATCATTATTCATACATCGTAATTTTATTTAACGTGTAGGTAATTGATACATCGTAATTTCATTTAATGTGTACATATAAACACCGCAATTTCATTTAACACGTATATAATTCATACATCGTATTATTTTAATATACATGGTATAAAATAATATAAAATATAAAAGTATTTTATTTCATATTTTTTAATGTTTATATAACAGTATCAAATAAAATATTTTTTTCTATTTTAAAATAACTTAAATTCATTTATATGGCTTTATTAGTTTATAAAATAAATAAAATATTCTCATCTTTAAGAATAACAGTATTATTCAATTGGCATTGACATAAAACACAAATATAAATATAAAAAAGTGGATCATCATTTCTTAAATTATATATATATATATATATATATATATATATTATGTATATTTAAAAAGTAATTATTAACATATATGGGAATTTGACAAAAGTTTTCCAAACCAGTGAATTTAAATAAAATTTGAAATCAAAATAAGAAAAAATAAAATAAAATAAAACGGCACAAATTTTACGTAATATTACTAATTAGTACTTTAATTCTTTAGACCCCCTCTCTTTTATATTCCCACTCCCACGACTTCACTTTACGCAATATGTTTTGAAAAGTCTGGAGCCGTTCTGCATGAGTTTTGCTCTCTGTCACCCCTGTTTATTTTATACACCCAACAGCTTTTAATTTCTTTTTTAAATATATATAAAAAATTTAAACAAAATAATTTAAAAAAAATATATATTTAGTACTAAATTTTTAATGAGAATGCTTAATTATTTTGAAAATTCTAAAATTATTACTAATTAGTACTATAACTTTTCAAACCCCCTCTCTTTGACATTCCCACTCACAGCATTTCACTATTTGCAACATACTTTTAAAAGCTTGAGCCCATTCTGTTGCCCATTAAGTTTTGCTTTCTGCCACTCCTGTTTATTTTATACACTCATCAGCTTTTAATTTCTTTTAATATATATATATATACATAACAAATATATTAAACAAAATAGTTTGTTAGAAAAAACTATATCCAATACTAAAATTTTAATGAGAATTATTTTGAAAATTCTAAAATTATTACTAATTGGTACTTTAACTTTTCAGACCCCCTCTCTTTGATATTCCCACTTCTAGTACTTCACTATTTCTAACATGTTTTGAAAAGTTAGGGCCATTCTGCTGCCTATGAGTTTTGCTCTCTGCACTCGTGTTTATTTTATACACATACTAGCTTTTAATTTCTTGTAAATAAATATTTTAAGAAAAATAATTTGTTAAAAAAAACTATATCCAGTACTAAGTTTTTAATGAGAATGCTTAATTATTTTTTAATTTTTTAATTTATTACTAATTATTACTTTAACTTTTGATACCCCTCTCTATTATATTCCCGCTCCCAGCCTTTTACTATTTGCACCATATACTTCATATATCTGCACCATGTTTTGTCAAGCTTGGACCCTTTCAACTGGACCATGATTTTTCCTATCTGCAGCATACTAGATACACTACAAAATTTATATTCAGAAGTTAATTACGAAACAAAATTTCTCAAACCAAACTTCCCTCACATGTAACTCACATAAATAACCACAAAATTCCTGACGCATATCTTAACTTAAAATTTCATTATAAATATAATTAATAAATATTTTACTATATTAATATTAATAAATACAATAAATTATACTTTAATATTTTTACTACATTAAATTAATACTTTTAAAAATTCTTTCAAATTAAATAAATTAGTCAAATTTAATGGATATTTAATTCATCATTTTCGTAATATTTTGAATATTTATTTACATCTTGATAAACTCAACTATAAGTTTAAGAGAAGTAATTTAATTCATATAAAGAAAATAAATAAAAATATTAAACTAAACATTGGATTTGAAAGACATTCAATTTTAGAACAACATTTAATGTTAGCAACCAAGGTTTTAGAGACTAAATTTAGAAACTAAATAATTGGTAGATAAAACCTTGGTTGCTAATTAGATACCAATTTAAAAACTATTTAACAATAATAGAAACTAATTATAGTGACTGTTGATAATACTTAAACCAAATAATTTAGATGAGAACCTTTTGAATTTAACCATAACTATCCATAAATAATGAGTAGTAGTTATTATTTTTAAGTTTAATTAGTTTTATTTAGTAATACTTAAGAGTTGGAATTGTGTATTACCAATTATTATATGATTTTTTTTTTAAATTTGGAGGGAAAAATTACTTAAGAATATTGATTGGTTAGAACATTGACTTACTCTTAGAAAACTATTCTATAATTTTATTTTTGTAATGGAATTGCTTGGTAATATTTGTAGAATTAATAGTGAATTTTTACATCTTAGTGTGCCAGCGAAAGAGTGTATACAGATTAAAATATTAAACTTATTTAATTTTTATATAATCATCTATGTGTGATTGTGCTTACATATTTCTTTTTCTTTGAAATTGGATGTGTTAGAGACAATTAGGTTTCAGAATGGGATAGAAACTGTTTTCATAGAATTAAATAGGAATTTTAGAAAATTATATGTTGTTCATTTATTGATTGCGACTAATTGGTGTTATAGACTTTACTGAATTATCTCTAATTGGGCACATATGATTGAACTTTATTAATATTTTTATCTTAAATTTTAAGATTTTAGGTTTGGAATGTGATCCTGCCTGTTGACCGGGACGCAAGAACCTTGCCTCGTCAAACCTGGATCGACTTCTGCGCCGTGTTAGCCTCCGTCCTTCACCGTGATTCACCTCAAGAACCTGCAAAAGATAGAACGGCGCCGCTACGGCCGATCACGCTCCGACGCCCAAGTCAGCGACTGAACCACCAAATACTAAGAGAAAACTCAAGAACTCTAAGGAACCGTGCAAAATTCTCTCTCAGCGTACTCAAGACTCGCAAGCGTAAA
>Ga0123342_1008218_pt1 | contig 13300 bp, 10 predicted proteins | sample Turbeawhitnodule_FD_89960 | JGI IMG/M metagenome (GOLD analysis project Ga0123342, IMG submission 89960) | Root nodule microbial communities of legume samples collected from Mexico - Turtle bean Mexico white nodule | ecosystem: Host-associated > Plants > Roots > Nodule | place: Mexico: Nepantla...
GAAATTAACACCAAATTTGGGAATAAAATGTTCTTATTCAAATAAAGATCATAAAATATGTAAAAAGGTATAAATTCATAAATTAGGGATTATTTTATATTTATTTTAGCAATTAATACTCATAAGTGCCTATATTTTAATATGAAATATTACTGAAATTAGACTCTTATCATATATACAGAAAAATTTATGAGTATGTTAGTTACATTACATTTGGTGAACAAACTATATGTATAAAATCTTTCAATATAATACAATTGATTTTTTTTTATTCTTGTTCTTGTGTTTTCTTGATACGGTTGTTCGAACTCAATAATTGACATTGTTTATGCTGACGAGAGGAAAAAGGTCAAAATGTGTAAGATTGAAGATGTGACGACCAAAGTTGACATCGTGAAGTTTTCTAGTGAGAATGCCTTCGAATTATGGACAATCAAGATGAAGGGTATCTTGATACAAAACATATGTTGAAGCAATAAGGGGTGAGGCAAACTTGTATCAGTAAAGCAAGGAGTAACATAATATTTATGTGTCTTAATGATAAAGCACTGAGTGATATTGAAGCAATAAGGGGTGAGGCAAACTTGTATCAGCAAAGCAAGGAGTAGCATAATATTTATGTGTCTTAATGATAAAGCACTGAGTGAAATCACGAAGGAGAAAAATGTTGCATCAATGTGGATGAAACTAAGTTATTATATATGACTACATCTTTGGTGCTTAGATTTTATCTATTCATTCACGATGACTAGATCAAGAACGAGCTAGCGTATTTTAACAAGAATTTGGATTATTTGGAGAACATTGAACTCAAGCTTGAGGATGAATTTATATTTAACTTTTTAGTGCATTCAAAATTAAAATTATCATTTTTTTAATTTACTAATTTTTTATTTTTTATTTACTTTTGAAATGGTGTTAGATAGAAAAAAAAATGCTAGATAGGAAAATAAAAACAAAAGAGTGATAAATGGGAAAATAAAAGTGTAAATAATAATATATGAGAAATTGAATCATTTGAAAACCCACTATACATCTTATTCTTAAATTCTTTATAACTCCACTCTGCTCTTGATATATTTACCTCTATCAGGCACACAAAATCAAGATGCTTTCATTAAATAAACATGCCACTAACTACTTTGCATTGAACTATTTAATGATCCTCTGCTTTGGAGATAGTGGAAAAAAAATGTTTCAATAAGAGCACTCATTTTTTTGTCATTGCTGTAGGTTTTCTTTCATATTTTGGTGTTAGTACTCAAAGGTCTGAAGGTAGCTGGAAATCCAAGAGATAAGACTTCAAGATGCTGAAGAACTCACTGGCCTTCTCCACACCAAAAGCATGCCCTGCCTTCTTAATGACAACTAGTTGAGCATTGTCCCCTAAATGCCTGTGATACAAATCCAATGAGTTCTAAATTCAAAAGTGATGCTACCAACTACAGTGAGAATGTTGTAAACCTTTTCAATCTGTGTCCCAGTTCTAAAGGAAATACTTGATCATGTTCTCCCCAGATAATTAATGTTGGCTGCATGGAAAATAAAACGAGTCTTTTAATAACTATGAGCACTCAGAGACAGACTGCTGCCAACACACTCTTACTGATAAAAATTTATTCAAAACACAAAATCATGAGTGAAGTATATTAAGTGGAGAGTTAGCAACAAAACATTGTTCTTAATATACATCTACTGTTGTTTATAAATTTTTAATTAAAGCTATGAATTAAGAGAGTAATGAGATTGTAATTTGCAATAAATTTTAACCAACAATAACAGAGAGTAAGATCAAAATAATGTGTTGTTAACATTTCTCAGTTTATAATAGGAAGAAAAGTTATCCAGCTAAGAGGAAAGTTGAATGAACCTGAGATATCCTGGAGATGTCAGAAAGTTTTCGGTCCTTTACAAGAGCTTTGATTAGTTCTCTTTTTTCTTGCTCATATTCCCTGCACATTGTCTATCCAAAATCACCAATTTAAGCTCACTCTGGCTCCTTTACATTCACAAATATACACAGTAACATTCTAGTTAGTTAAAATGGTAGCTGAAGCACCATCTGTTTTAAACCATTACATACACATAAACAGACTATTTTTTCTCTTCTAAGTACGCTTGAGGTCACCTTGCTACACTAATCCACTTATCACAGCAAAAAACCAGCTTTAGAACTGAAACGAACTAATAAAAATGGTATTAAATCTTTAACTATGATAAATTAATCAAATTGCCCAAGTAATCACCCTTAACTCATGACTAAAAAAGGTGGCCAAGTATAAATTAATCACACAAGATTGTATAAAAATATATCATGAGAATAGAACGATTCATAATACGAATCGATTGAATAATCGTTTTCACTATCAATATTCAATTTTAGCTCGAATGGTTTGTTGAGGAACCTACCTTCTCTTATCCATTCTACACGCAGTTGTGTGAATCGTATAAAGAATCGCACAATTTTATATCGCGCTTGAATAACAATGGATTTTCTTTTGGGTTTTACAGCGAATGCGGTCGGGGTCACGTGAACCGGTTTAGTAAAAATCCTAATTTCAATTTTTTACCCACCTCTACTTCACGACCGTACTTCTCCTCTCTTCTAACATCGACAACACATTGAACTTGTGAAAGAGTGGAAGACACACGTCGAGAGGTGCGAACAATGGCGTAGCCAGCAGCGATGAAGCACATGGCAGTGAAGCGAACATCAGAACGGTGGAGAAATAATTATTGTGAAGCGCGGGACACCAAGAGGCACGAAGCAACTAGAGGCGAGGGAGCAACCGAAGACACGAAAGTAGTAGGAGGTGCGGAGGAGTAGCATACAGGGGAGAATCTTTTTGTCTTCATTTTTAAAGATGCGTAAATAAAAAAGAGAGTAAAATATTACTTTGGATGTATTGTGAAACTCTTCCTACAAATAAAAATGTAAATTTTGCTCTTATACTTGTTTGAATAACGAGGATGAAGAATCCTTGTGATGTAGTGTTCTAGATGAGGTGAAGGAAATACTTTTGAAGCTGCTAGTAAATAAAGAAAAAGGAGTTGAACTTGCATTGTGTAGAAGTTACAAGAGAAGTAGAAAAAGGAAAGAATGATCTTCACCAAATGACAATCATTGCATCTTATAAGTATAGAGAAGACGTAATTCAAGAAGTTTGTAACTGTATTTATGGTAATGCATTGCTATTTAATCTTGTAACGAGTCATCTTTTCATCGAAATGCTAATTGTTATTGAAGAGTATGAGAAATGTTTAAAATCTCCTTCTTATCATGAGGTAATGATTTTCTATCTAAAAAAAGTTGTAAATAATATACAAAAATATTTTGAAAAATATAGGAATGATTGGGAGAAATGAGGATGCACATTGATGTATGATGGTTGGGAAATGGAGAACACTCACTAATTTTCTTGTTAACCGTCCAAGTGGTACTATTTTTTTTTTAAATCTAATTATACTAGTGATGTGACAAAAGATGACAAAAAATGTATGAGTTGTTGGATAGCATAGTGGATCAAATTGGAGAGGAGCATGTTGTCCAAGTAGTTACATATGATGTTTCTAACCTTGGGGTAGTTGGGAGAATGTTAATGGAAAAGAAAATCTAATTATTTTAGTCTCATTGTCTTAATCTAATTCTTGAGGCTATTAGAGAATTTTCCATATTTTACATTACCCTTGGCAATGCAAAAAAAAATCACCACTTACATATATAGGCACACATGGTTCTTCATTTGTATAGAAAGCACTTTAATGAAAGGGAATTAGCAAGAACAATTGTCACACATTTCGCTACTTCTTATCTTACATTAAATTTATTAAGAAACAAAAAGAAATGCTCTTAGATCAATGTTTGTTTCAAAGGAATGGGCTACTAGTCCACATGCTACTAAAAATGAGATCAAGCAAATAATAAATCTAGTGTTAAGTGATGACAGATTTTGGAGATCAATCACATATTGGCTCAAATGTGTAAATTTGCTTGTAAAAGTGTTGAGACTTGTAGAAGGTGATGCAAAACGACATGTTTATAGTTATGAAACAATGGAAGATAAAGAACAAATTGCTGAAAATTTCCAAAAACAAGAAATAAGGTATAAAAAAGTTTGGAAAATTATCGACTTAGGTGAAATTTACAACTAAATAGACTTCTCTATGCAGAAGCCTATTATCTCAATCCTAAGTAAGCAAGATTATATCTAAATTTGTCCTACTAAGTAGTCTTACCTTCTTTGTTCTCATCAACTTACTTTTTATTGTATTACATATCACTATGACAAAAATTTCAATCTGGATAGTGAGGTGTTGGTTGGTTTATATGAAACATTTCAAAAAATGGTTTTGGATGCAAGAACAAGAGTTGTAATTTATCAACAACTTGAAAAATCAAGAGAGCTAAGAGACTTTTTGGAATACTAGATATATAACATGACAATAAATACTAGAAATATATAACAATATATAATTATCAGGTTGTTATATATTTCTATTATTCCAAAAAGCCTTTTAGTTCACTTAAACTTTTTAAGTTGTTGATCAATTGCAATTCTTGTTCTTGCATCCAAAACCATTCTTTGAAACGTTTCATATAAACCAACCAACACCTAACATATTTAAATTTTTGTCACACTGATATCTAACAACAAAATAAAAAATAAGTTGATGAGTATGGCTACTATTAAAGGATATGGTATCATCTCTGTTCTCTTGTGTTCATCTCTATTCTATTTCATAATAGTTACTTAATAGGACAAATTTATATCTAAATTACCTATGATTGAGATGTTATTGCATAGAGAAGCCTATTTAGTTGTAAATTTCACCTCTCAATAATTTCAAAACTTTTTTATATCTTGTTTCTTGCGTTTAGAATTTTTCAACAATCTTCTCTTTAGCTCTATCCATTGCTTCATAACTATATGGTATGATTGGGTTTGCATCACCATCTACGAGCCTCGATACTTTTTGGATTCACACATTTGAGTCAATATGTGATTGATCTTCAAAATCTATCATCACTTAACACTAGATTATAATTTGCTTAGCCTCATTTTTAGTAACATGTGGACAAGTAGCCTAAACAAACATTCATCTAAGAGTATTTTGTTGCTACTTAATACAATGTAAGATAAGAAGTAGCAAAACGTGTGACAATTTGTTCTTGTTAATTCCCTTCCACTAGAGTGTTTTCTATATAAATGAACAAGTCATGTCAGCCTATATATTTAAGTGGTGATTTTCTTTGCATGCCAAGGGTATTGTAAAATATGGAAAGTTCTCCAATATCCTCAAGACAATGAGCTATACAAGGAGACCAAAATAATTTGGTTCTCTTTTCCATTAACATTTCTCCTAGCTATCACAAGGTTAGAAACACTATTTGTAACTACTTGGACAACATGCTCATCTTCAATTTCATTTAATATGTTATCCAACAAGATACATTCTTTTGCCATCTTTTATCACTCACTAGTATCAATAGATTTCAAAAAAATACTACTTGGATTATTAACAAGAAAATTAGTGAGTGATATTTCTTTCCAATCCGTCTAACCATCACACATCAATGTGCATCCTCATTTATCCCAATCACTCCTATATTTTTTAAAACATTCTTGTTCATCATTCACAACTTTTTCAAATAGGAAACTCTTAACTCATGATAAGAAAGAGGCTTTAAACCTTTCTCATGCTCTCCAATAGTCTTTAACATTTGGATGAAAAGAGAACTTCTTACAAGATTAAATGACAATGCATTACCGTAAATGCATTTCAAACTTCTTGAACTAATTACATTTTCTCTATTCTTATAAGATAGATTGAATATCATTTGGTGGAGATCATTCTTTCATTTTCTTTTTACTTCTTTTGAAACTTCTGCACATTAAGTTCAACTCCTTATTTATTTTCTTTCACCTCATCTGAAATACTATACTACAACAAAGAATAATATCTTTCTTTGTTCAAACAAGATTTTACTTTTCCAGTAGAACAAGTATGAGAGCAAAATATACGTTTTACTTGTAATCTATTTAAAATCTACTTGTAGGAAGAGTTTCATTATACTTACAAGTAATATGCGATTCTCTATTTTATTTACTAGTCTTTAAAACTAAAGACAGTAGCAAAAAGGTATTTCCCATGTTTGCTCCTCCTGCGTGCCTCCTTCTACTTTTGTGCCTCTGAGCGTCTCCAGTCGCTCCCGCACCTCCGGCTGCTCCCGCTGTCCTACTGTCTCGCGTCTCTTTTGCTGTCCGCGCCTCACAATACTTTCTCAAAATTATTTCTCCACCATTCTCATGTTCGCTTTGCTGCCATGTGTTTCGCCGTCGTTCACACCTCCCGAATGTGTTGTTCACTCTTTCACAAATCCAATGTTCGTAACTGTTGAAGAAGAGGAGAAGCAAGCTCGTGAAGCAGAGGTGGGTAAAAAATTGAAATTAAGATTTTTACCAAATCGGTTTGCGTGAAGAGAAGAAGGTTGGAGTCCCAGAGGTACTACCAATAGCTCTAATCAGACCGTTGTATTATTCATACTATAATATCTTTTAAACATTTTTTACCATATTATTTCCTTCTGTTTCTCTTCGTCTCGTCACTCATCAAGTAACCATATACCAAACACTCATTAATACTTATAATTTTTTTTCATTTCTTTCTTATAATTACAAAATATTACCTATATACATAGTTTTCTCTCACTTTTCTCTGTTTCTCTTTTATTAAATTAAAATATCAATGGACACCCAAATGCTATTTAAACAATTTAGAGAAAGTGTAAATATGAAGGTGAGATGGAAGAAATAAAAATTATAAATGTTTATAAATTAATATATTTATTATTATTCTATGACACACTTCTCTCATCATTATTCTTATCTCTCACTTCTGTACATAAAATTTCAAAATTAATGTACAAATGAGGAAATGTTTTCATCTATTTCCGTACATTGTTCCTTTTAATAAAACAAAAAAGCCTGAGTTTCTACAAGACATAAGGTATAATAATACTAGTTTTTCTTCCTGTTTTCCACTCAATTTAAATTATCACACACGTTCAACTGTGATACCAAATCTCAAGATAACATTTCTAATTATAAAGAAAGAACATCACTGAACTATTCAATTTTCTTTTAAAATACAGTAAATGTAAACTAAAAGCTATAAATTATATAGTTTTGAGAGGGATTACTCTGAAGGTCCAAAACCTTACAGGATAACTGGGAAACCAAATAAAAAAAGTTGATATCAATATGAATTATCTATCAACTTTATTCACAACTAACTTGAATTGAATATTCTTTTTAACCATTTTTTTTATAAACGAGAAAGAGACCAAAGTCCAATTTCATTCCCAAGTTGTTGGCTTTCTATTTTAAAACTAAACATAATTAAATTTGATTCACTTATTCATTTATCTCGATAGTTATTTTTAGATTTAGTATTTATACCATAAAATTAGAGGTTTTTGTTCTAGCTAACATATGCACTTTTAATTTCGTTTGGTCCCTACTATTAATGTGCCTTAACTCCACTAACTAAACCCACCATAAAATAGAAATTAATAGTACATAACACAATCACAGTCACAATTGGGTTGCAAAAGTGAAAATATTGTGACCGTTTTACCTATAGAAGATACACTTTTGTGATATGAAAATGAAAATTTAAATATTCAAATCCAGTCCATTACATTCTTTTGCAAATCACTTTAAGTCCATTCAAATGTATCCATTTCAAATCTAAATTCATATTTTTTTTAATTTAAATTCAATCCAATTAATTGAATATTTTTTGGATTTTAAAAAGTCTGAAATCAATGTTCATCCTCCTGATAAATTGTTTGGTTAAGACAATTTTTTTGTTTGTTTCAGTTGAGACAATTTTTACTCTTTGTTTCGGCCAAGGTGTCCTCAAGTTAGCCTGGCCGAAGTAACATTCCTCATTATATTAAAAGTATGTCTTTTTCATCAAATAAATTATTATTTATTTTCTAAATACTGATATTAAATGAAATAAAAAACTTTCTGCAAGCAACTATATTAAAAATGGATAAACATATATGACATATATAGGTGCTCATATTGTCATAAGATAAAAAATATAAGAAAAAGTTTCTTAAACAAAAAAAAACAAAGCAATGAAGAAAAGTAATACATGAAAAAGTTTTAATAAGATTTATCGAACATATATTCTTTTGTTGAACCCTTGTACTATTCACCACTATGTATATATGATCACTTCTTCTTCCAAAATTAACAATTTAATATTGATAAAATCTTAATTATTTAGCAAAAAATATATAACAACTAAACTAATTCAAATAAAACTGAATTTAAATTTATCATACATAGCCTCGATTTTAATGTTAAATTTATCTAAATTAAATGGATATGGATTTAAACTAACTTAAATCTAAATTAAAAAAAATATAAAATAATTTGATTCAACTTAAAATTTGAATTTTAAATTCATTTTATTTTATTGGATTTGGATTAGAATTTTAAAATTTCAATCTATATCTAAATAAATTATGTTGTGTTTTGTAGGAGTAAAGTGAAAGGGTAATAAGAAAGCTGAAAAAAATGAAGGAGAATGAAATGGTGTAGAAATGTTAAAAAATGGTGGACCATCGGTTTTATATTTCTGTTCTAAACTTAGAAGAAATGTAAGAAAATGAGGTGTTGTAAGAAAATAATTGTGTTGCAACATATTCAATCATTACTTGTAACATTATTGCTTATTTTTTTTAAATTTAAATTTTATTGTTTTATTTCTTTTAAACCAGAAAACCATTTCTTTGTAGGTGAACCAGAGTACCTTTGACTAAGACTCAGTAACTAAATTTTTCAAGCACTTAGATTTTTCAAAGAATTGATCTCTCTTGACATGTTTTCTCATGTTCACAAACGTGGGTTCGAATTACTAACTAAGTGTGTTTGGATGTTAGTATTTAGTTAGAAAATTAATTGGAATTAAAAAACATTATTGTAATTTTTAACTAGAACTGAAATTTAAGATTGCTTTTGTTCCTAACTCAATTAAAAAAACGCTATAAAACATATATTGTCCCATTTTCCAATGGAAATCAAAAAGTTGATTTAAGTATTACAACTGGAATTCGAACAAACTATATTAATATAATAAAATTATTCTTTTACCAGTTATATTATTATATTAAATGATAAGAAAAATGGTATATATATATATATATGATTATTATGATAAAAATTATTTTATTTCTTAATTTCTGTGAAAGCAATCCTAAAAGACAGATTAAAAAAGAGTAATTATGATTCTCTTTTTTCAATTTTCTTCTTCAGAGCGAAAGACATAGGATTAAAGAGAGAAAAGATGTGTTTTGTAGAGAGAAAGGCGAAAACATGAAAATGATTGGAAGATGAAGAGTTGAGAAGAATTTTGTTACCTCGATGAAATCAAGGAGGATGCAAGAAGGCAACCAGGTGAAGAGAGTTGGTTTGAAAAAAGCGTAGCCAAGAAGCTCCTTCAGTTTATTCGGCGTTTGCGGCACCAAAATACTCGCAGCCTCATCCAAATCCGTCACAGGGAAAAGCCCTTCCTTAACGTCCCTCTCCTCCATACACACCCCGGACCCACACACCACCACCCTCTCCACCACCACCGTCTCTCTCTCCATCGCCGCCATGCAGTACGCCACGAACCCGCCGTAGCTCAGCCCCACTAAACTCACCCGCCGCACCCCGTTCGCCTCCATCACCCGCATCACACATTCCGCCTGGAACCGCTCCCCGCGCTCGGGCCGGGTCGTGTAGGACCCGCCGAAGAATACGAGGTCCGGGACGTACACGTTGAAGAGCGGCGCCACGTGGCGGACGAAGTTCCCCCATTGCCACAGCGCGTTGACTCCGAAGCCGTGGATGAGGAGCAGGTTGGGCTTGGTCTGGGTTCGGGCCTTGGGGGCCCAGCAATGCATTACGGTTCCGTCTTTTAAGTCTGTTATGGTGGAGCGGAGGCCCAACCCGGTGAACGCTGAGCGGTAGCAGCGGTTTCGGGTCTCAGTGAAGCTGAAGAAACAGTGAGTCATGGTTGAAGAAAAGGAGAATGGAAGGAGAGGATTGAGTGTGTGGTGCCATTAAAGTGGAGGGTCTGTGGCAGGTGAAACGACATTTTGCAAATGCGCGTGGCACGTGCGGAAAATGATTAGGAAAATAAAACTATCCAGAAAGGAGGAATTTTTACGAAAGTGAACAATTTTTTCCTTTTTTATATGAGTGCTACAATTTTATTGTAAAAATTCGTGTTAAAATGTTTGACCTATCTTGTGTTAAGTTTAAATTAATTACGTTAAAGTTGTACATTTTAACATAACTTTATTTTGAAAATTAAGATAAAATTGTGTTAAGTTCAAACTAATCACATCAAAATTGTACTTTGACAAAACTTGTTTTCTAAGTGTAAAAATTCATCTCATTTTTAATGATTTTACGTATCCATAATCTTTTCAAAGTCATTTTCCTTTTGGAAAAAGGTACTTTTGTAAAAAATTTACAAAAATTCAGAAAGGAGGTAGGCAGGGAAATAAATCTGTTTCTAATTAGACTCAACTGCATCACCTTTTTTCATCACGTGTTATGTTATCTGGTGGTATACAAAGTTGTTAAATAATTGTTGTTTTTTTTATAATATCTGCCTATTTATCCAATCTAATTATTGAATAAATATATTTTAAATTTTTTTTTATGCAATGCTATACTTTATAAAATTATGCTCTGGATGACGCAGTGGTGGATAGTCGTGCTATCGTGGACTGTGTTGGTTCTCATGTTCACCATGGAATATAATAATAATAATAATAATAATAATAATAATATTATTATTATTATTATTATTATAGTCTGATGAATGAAGTGTTCGTTTTTTACTAGAGTGGTGAATTTTATGGTTATCATTACTCGCTTTGGATTAATTTATACGAAAAATATAACGTTTATTGAATTTAAGTGTAAATAAATTTATTTTCTAAAAAGTTTTTTTTAAATGCTTATATTTAATTCTCGAATTTATTTTCAATAAATTTGACTAAGAGTAATTAAAAAATATATTCACATAATATATTAATATTATATTAAATGAACTTATACGAAATTGAATATCGTATGGAATTAATATCCTATTATATGAAGTTATACTATATGAATTAATTATTTTTTAAATAATATTTAAAGTTACATTGAATTGGTTCAATACCTAAAAGGTAAATCTTTTTTTTTTCTCACTTCTCTTATTATATCAACTAAGAACTTTTTTATCGACAGAAAAGTCAACATTTTACAAATAAAAGTCACTCTCTTTTATTTGTTAGACACTATATTGATCTTAGAGTTAAAGAAGCTTTCAAATTACTTAATTTCACATAGATATGCCTAGAATTACCAAACGTAGCTAATGGTTTATTCATGATCACTGAAATTCTGTTTATAAAAATGTTGTGAGAAATAATGTTAGAGTTTGTATACAGCGTAAAAATCTTTTCATAACATTGAGAACACCAATTTTAACATACAAACTCAAAAAAGTTGCCTACTGTGTTAAAATCATTGTAAAAATTTGTGACTTGCATTTGATAAAAACATAGATATTCTCGATGAAAGAATATATTGAACGTAAGGAAACAAAGTATATATAACTAAATTATATAAAAAAAATATTATTATTTGTTCTTGTAGGAACTAATTGAAGGAATTAAAGGAAGACAAAAGGTTGTAGGAACTGATTGAACGTTACACAAAATTGCAAAATTGTTGAACAAACTAATTCATACATCTTGATTTACTTCGATAATATATATATATATATATATATATATAATAAAATTACAATTACTCGAACCTATAAAATAGGAATATTAACCGCTCTGTAAACTGACCATTAATGCAATAATAACGGTAAAATAAAATAGTTTAAGGGTAATAAAATTAGAATTAATAATAATAAAATATGAATTAATAACCAACATCTTCCCTTAATTCTGATTTGGAACAACCTTCATGCCCAACAAATCTCTTAACTTCATGAAAGCATCGATCTTCAATGGCTTAGTGAAAATATCTGCAATCTGATCTGCAATATTTCAATTTGATCATGTTCTTCCCAACTTGGTCTCGCAGGAAGTGATATCGAATATCAATGTGTTTACTTCTTTGATGAAAAAGCGGATTCTTTGCAAGATTAATTGCAGATACATTGTCAACATAAATCTTAATTGGAATATTTAGATTAAAACCAATTTGAGTCATAATATTGTTTTTCTCAATCGCCATCAATTCTTCATTCATAACCTTTTGCCATTTGGGGTGATGAATGGCATCTGCAAGTCTCACGGGTTATGAATATACAAGAAAAACAAAGTGAACTAAATCTCCATTGTCATAAACTTCATCATCATGATTTGCTTCGCAATCTTGACGGTGTACAGGTTGTTGTTGCTGCCTTCTTAGTCGCTCCATCATAGTTGCAATTGGAGCTGCAACTTCAGGTTGAATTACAGCTTCAGGTTGAATTGCGGCTTCAAGTTGAACTGTAGAAGCTTCAAGAGTGACTCCATCTTCTATGTCATCGTTCAAAACGTAAATATATCATTTTTTCGAATCCATTTCAACTGCTGCATTCCATTGTCATTCCTCATCTTCAGCAAATGTAACATCACGACTAACAATCCCCTTCTTTGTCATTGGATTATACAGTTTGTATCCCCCATGCTTATATCCAATGAAAATGGTCTTTTCTGCCTTATCATCCAACTTCGATCTTGCTGTCTTGGGGACATGATCATAAGTAATTGACCCAAATACCTTCAAGTGCTGCACATTGGGTTTGAATCCGCTCCATACCTCAATTGGAGTTGTGTTAGGAACACTCCGAGTGGGTGATCTACTTATCAAATATACCGCGCACATGTTACGGCCTCAGCCCAAAAATAATTTGGCATACCTTTCGCTTTAAGCATGCTCTTCGCCATGTCCATGATTGTTTTATTCTTTCTCTCGGCAACTCCGTTGTGTTGAGGTGTGTAGGGACATGTTATGTTATGTTGCAACCCAAGTTCTTCACAGTGCCTCTTGAACTCATTAGACTTGTACTCACCTCTTCCATCACTACGCACCATCTTAATTTGTCTGTCACTCTGTCTTTCAACAAATGCTTTAAATATTTTAAAGCAGTGGAATACCTCATCCTTGCTTTTCAATAGATAAATCCAAGTTTTCCTTGAAAAATCATCAATAAAGGTTAAAAAATACTTATTACCTCC
>Ga0123342_1008219_pt1 | contig 13297 bp, 4 predicted proteins | sample Turbeawhitnodule_FD_89960 | JGI IMG/M metagenome (GOLD analysis project Ga0123342, IMG submission 89960) | Root nodule microbial communities of legume samples collected from Mexico - Turtle bean Mexico white nodule | ecosystem: Host-associated > Plants > Roots > Nodule | place: Mexico: Nepantla...
AAACTAATTTAGAAACCAAATTTCTTTTTAGTTTCTAAAATGGTCTCTAATTTAGTTACTATTGCAACTAATTATTTTGGTTTCTAGAAATTGGTTTCTATTTCATGATTTTCTTGTAGTGATTTCCATGGCTCTTCTCTCTATTTTTTAGAGTCTTATGTAAGCACCAACATCTCCCTTCTTGGCATCAAATTTTCTCTAGCTCTAGTAACTCCTACTTTCATAACTTTTCCACAATAATTCACTCTTATGTTGTTTGACTATTATGGATATTATATTCTTACTAAGTTTTAGATGTTTTTGCTTGCATAAAGTTCACTTACACAAGCCTAAACACTTGAGAATTGAATTGGACATTGTTCATATTTGGGTAAAACATGATAAATCTTGGGTTGATTACTCTTGTTGTTGCTTTAATTCTTACTATTGGATGATCTACTAGATGGTCTAATTAATTAGACAGTCAAATAATCCATTGTAAAAAGAGAGTTTAAGGTTTCATTTAACCTCCTTCTAAAGCCAATTGCACCTACATAAACTAGTATACAACTTTTGTTATGTTGATCTCACAGTTTTTAGAATTATTGTATGTTTGCTCTTCATCTTGAATTTTGTTGAATTATTGTATCTTTAATTGATTGTATTATTGTGACAACCAAATTTTATAATTCAAAGATTCTAAAGGTTCTCATCCTAATATTTGCAAAATCTAGTATAGTTGAATTCACCAATTAAATATTTTTATTAGATCAAGGGAAAATATATGTAAGAACAATCACTACAAAAAAAATCATTAAATATCAATCAAATTTAGAGATAAAAAATAATTAGTCGCTATATTAACTAAAATAAATATTATTTTAGAGATTGAAAAATTATTCATATCTAAAGTTGTTCCTATTATTAAAAAAAATTATAAAATGATTTCTAAATTGATATCTAAATTAGCTACCTAGGTTTTAGCTACTAATATTTGAGATTCTAAATTAGTCTCTAAAAAAATTAATATAGACTAATTTAAAGTATAAAGTAGTGAGTAACTCAAACCTTGGTAGCTAATGGTTAGATACCAATTTAAAAACTATTTTATAATCTTATATTAATAAATGAAATTACTTTAAATATCAATAATTTTTTAATTTATAAAATAATTTCTAATTTAGTTAATATAACTAATTATTTAATCTCTAATATTAGTTTTTATTTAATAATTTTTTTTAGCAAGTTAACTTTTTAATTTTAATTATATCATTATGTATCCCATCTCAAAATGGAAGGATATTACAATCTTTAATATCTACTTAGTTATTTGGTTTAGACATATATGGTTGTACTTAGTGGGCTATGTATTTTTATCAACCACCAAAGACTTTCAATCCACATTGCTTGTCGCAATTAAAATCTTAGATGTCTCTATAAATACTTATAAATAGAGAATTATACTCTTTACTCAGATTTTATTATATAATATTTTACCTTTTTCGGCTGGTTTCTAACTAATTTTAAGGTAAATTTTTTAACAATAATTAGCTATAAATAATAAAGATATGATAACACAAACTAAACTTGTAAAAGGAGATGAGTTTGTTTAGCGAAAACAATAAATAAAAGCACTCAATGTGTGGGATGTTTCATAAACACTAAAATAAACTATATTATTTATAGATTTTTACCCACAAATCTGAATTCATAGGTAAATTCAGCATTATCTAAGAACAACATTACTTACGAATATTACCCACAAATCCAAATTCGTAAGTAAATTCAACATTACCTACCAACTATTATTCATGGATCTTTATTACCCATCAACTATTACACACTGATCTCTATTACCTATCAACTATTACCCACATATCTTTATTACCTATCAACTATTATCCACGGATCTCTATTACCTATCAATTATTACCCACAGATCTTTATTACCTACAAACTATTACACATGAATCTATATTATCTACTAACTATTACTCACAGATCTCTATTACCTACCAACTATTATCATAATAATTATATACATAATATTAAAAATATTATTATAATATGAATAATTATAAAATCATAACTAATATTCATAAATAATAATAATCATGATAATAAAACTTGATTGATGTAATGATTAAAGTTTCTTTGATCATTCTTTAAAAAACTTGACTTTGAGTCCACTTTAGTGTAGTTCTAACTTTAAAAATAATTACCGTCCACATTATATATAGATTTTATTCCGTAAGTAATAATAGTGACGTTGATTTTAACTGTCCGTAGATAAATTGAGTTTTTCTAATTGTAAAAATTGTGTATCATCACTATACTTATAATAATCTTTGCTATAGAAAAGAAGTTTGTTATAATAATCTTAATACAAATCTAAAGATCTGAAAATTATAAAGACACATCGAAATTCCAGTACAGAACCAAAGACTCTCCTTTTTTACAATCAATAACTATTTTCTTAATGCTACTAAATATAATTGAACACATGGATTCAAAAAATGAAACAAACTTTATCTAACTTTTCATTTAGTTTTGTAAAGTCTTAAAACAAATAATGGGAAAAAGTATTCATGCTAAACAAAATATAAGTGCAAAAGCACCTCCCATATTATCTTATTTTATTGAATTAAAAACTTAATTAATTTCAAATTATTTATAAACTTGTATGTGTGAATAATTTATTGGGCAGAAGGAGGAGTAATTTTTTTTTCAGTAATAAAAATTCAAATGTTAAATTTTTATTTTAAAATGAAATTTTAGCCGAGGCAGTTTTCTATGTTATAGAAAATTTGTGAATATAATTTTGATTGGAGACATATTTATAGGTAGAAGTCTTCATACAAGGTGATGGAATAAATTATACTTTAAGAATAATTAAAAAAATTATACATACAAAATGGAATAATAATATTTATTAACTTCAAGAATAAATCAGCAAAAGGAACTTTTGTATAACTACCAATCATGATGAGATATTATCCTAAAAATAGTTTGGTGTAGTTGAAGATCACATCCAATAACAATAAGCTTGTAGCACTAAGTGTGTGACACATGGAGCCCCTCAGATGCTACTTCCACTACCTGAGCAAACCCAATGAAGCATACCAGCTAGGTATGTTCTTATTTTCATGTGATCATCTCTTAATCATGTGATTATGCAGCCACACACAAAACCCTTTTTTTCTCATTTTATGTCATCCATTCCATTGGAAATAATTTTACTTTTTAAAAGCACAACCATTTCAACACTTAAAAGAAGATAATAAAAACTAACTTTTTTTTCGATTAAAAATTAGTTAATTTTCGAGTTTTTCCACCCACCATTAAATTCTTCACAAGTTCTCTAAAAATTATTCATTTATAATCCTTCCAAATTATACATTTCTCTCCTTTAACAAAGCTAAACTAAATTCAACATGCCACTAATTTTTTTTTTTAAGAGATGACAACCTAGATGAAGTACGTAGAGATGTGATAATTTTGGTTGTTATAATTTTGATCTAAGAATTAATGATGTGATGGAGAAGAGGCAAAGAGTAGTGACCCTTACTTTAAAATCTTGAAAAGAGGAAAACAAGCTCACAGTTCCATCAGAACAGGTCTTAAGCACCCAATGGTTTACAGCCAAGCATAGCACACACTGTCTACATATTTATGCTTCTGGATTAAGAAAACTATTAACACCATATTTTCTTACTTACATATATTTTTTTATCCCTTAAACTTTATCAAAAATTACAAATTTTAGGACATCATGGAATGGGTTTTTCAGTAAAATGGTACGATTTTACTTTGTAATTATGAAAATGGAGAAAAAACATTTCATTACAAACACTAAAAAAATCATTAAATAATAATAATTTTTTTAAAAAAATAATTAGTTACTATATTTACTAAGTTAAGTATTATTTTATAAACTAAAAGACTATTGATATTAAAAGTAATTTTTATTATTAGTAAAAAATTATAAGATAGTTTTTAAATTGATATCTAACATTAGTTATCAATGTTTTAGTTACTAACTATTTTAGATTTTAAATTAATGTTTATAGTGACTAATTTAGAATCTAAAGTAATTAGTTGTTAAAACTTTAGTAGGTAATGTTAGACACAAATTTAGAAACTAGTTTATTAATTTTTTTTTATCAGCTTATTAATTTTTATTATTTATGAATTTTTAGGGTTTAGGGTTTTATTTTTTAATTTTTATTAATAATAGAAATTATTTTAGATATCAATAGTTTTTTAGTTTATAAAATAGTATTTAACTTAGTTAATATAGTAAGCAATTATGTTTTGTTCTAAAATTGATTTCTATTTAATGATTTTTTTAGTGGAGATTAGGTAAGTCATACCTCGAGAGCACGACTTTATGTGAAAAAGTTGTGATCAACGAAGACGACTTCAATACTGATAAAATTTGAAGTCAAAGTCGTGTCATGATACAACGAAATTTGGTTAAAAAATTACACTAAAGTCATCGTGTCACCCATGCATGACTTACCCAATCTCATAATAATTTTTTTTCTCCTTTTCATAATTACAAATTCAAATTGCACCATTTTAATAAAAAATAACTCATGTAACGTGTCTAACTATTTTTATAATTTTTTAAGTAACTTTAAACTAATAAAGATTATTATTTGAAAGAAAAGTTAAGTATGTTTTTTTTTCCATATACTGTAACATGAAATTAGAAAAAACAAAAATCAATTTCGTATTATAATATGCGGACAAAAAATAAATTTATTTTTTTTAAAAAAAAATAAGAATTGAAGCCACTTAAAAATGGAAAATTCATCCAAACATAACGTCAAATTTCATATAAAAGTAATTATTATATTTTTTTAAAATAATTCAAAGCATGTATGTAATAAAAAGTTATATTATTTAACGATATTTTCTTTAAAAAATCTATGAATCTATTATAATTTGAATGAATTACATAGCATCCTTTACTAAAAAAACGGTTTCTTGTTGCAAAGAGTACTTTAAAAAAATAAATTGTCATTGTAAAACATTTACTCCTCAGTAAAATGAATTTTTTTTCAGGTTCACACATATTTGAATTTGGCAAATTATCTCAAATTATAGAGAAGTGGCACAGAAAAAAATTGGAAAATAAAGATAATATGAAAAATAATAAAAAGAGAAAATATTAAGAGAGGAGATACAGGAGAAAATGTTTAAATTGTCATGTTTATGACATTAATAAAGGACGATAAATACTTATCAATTATTAAGTCAACTATAATCAAATAAAAAAGTTAATAAATTACTTAATTACAAATATATTCATTTATAGATTTTTAAAAATATAGAAAATATTATTAAAATAAATAATTATATTCCAATTTTATTATTTAATAAATAGTATTATTGACACAATAAAAATTGAAATGTAAGAAAATATTTTGTAAAAATGTACTTAAATATTATTTTTTTATTGTTGGATACCGATGGATAATCTCGTACTTATTCATGATTTAACATATAATTCTTTGCAATTACCATGAAAAGTAACTGACCAACATTCATGTAAAACTATATACTGTAACATGAAATTAGAAAAAACTATAATTATTCATGTAAAACTATATTAGTTACTTAAAATATTATATTAACTATTAAGACTTATAAATATCATCCCAAAGAGTATTCGCAGTTCACTTAATACTTTGATTTACTCACTATTTAGATACTATTAGACTTTTACTGACTTGAGCGTCGGAGAGTCTTCTGCAGGTGGACTTCCACTTGACTTTCATCAATTAAGCTCAACAATCCTCCAAGGAAGTAATCGACCAATCCAATCAACTCGGATTCACCACATCGAACGTCTCTTATTCATTTTCGATAAGAACATTTGGCACCCACCCTGAGATCTTAGTAAAAAATTTTGTGGACCACCTTTCGCATGGTATTCACCAAAAGACAAACGATAGCTAATACATCTCATTATTTAATGGATTCTTCAATTCTCAAAGCCCTGAAAGTCCACATGGATTCCACAGTGCAAAAGAATGAGTCCACACTTCAAAATGTTATTAGTAGGATACAAAAACGAATAGATAAAGACATAAAGTCACTACGGTTCAACATCATGACGAAGTTCAAATCCTTCGAGAACAACATAACGAGGAGATTCAAGCTATTCGTTAAGAAATACAATAGAACTGAGTTGTTCAAAGGTTCGAGCAGCGCCCTCTGCTACAACCTGAACATGAGGACAAATCTCATCCTATCATCAATGAAGCTTATAATGAACAACAACAGAGACTAATCACAAACATGCAAGTCATAACCAATGCCCGAAGACAACAAACAACCAAAACACAGTCACTCTCGATACTCAATCACAAACACACATTAGTCAACCCTGCCATCAACAAATCCTCTTTAGAGCAACCCCATTTACACAGGAGGATATGAGATACGAGATTTATACTCATGTTATCCCTCATCGATGACATCATGCAAACTCGATTTCCTGACTCTTGTAGATGTCCAAGTTTTTAACAAATATGAAGGTACATCTGACTCAGTTATGCATGTGAAAGCTTGTTTTACTCAAGCCAGTTTTTAATGATCAATGGATACATTGTAGATTGTTCCCTATCAATTTAAAAGGATCAACTTTGGAGTGATATTACTCTTTGCCAACACACTTTATTGATTCGTTTGTTACTTCTTATACAAGGTTCACAGTTTGATTTGCTTATTGCAAACCCATGGTCATCGATTCGACCTCACTACAACACGTAGTCTAAGGAGCTAACGTGTCATTTAGACAATATATGACTCGATTTTCTAAAGCCTCCTAAACATTCCCAATTAGCACCAGTTGTGGCAATACATTCAATAAAGGTCGAACTTCAACCGGGTCTCTCTCAGACTCCTTATATGTTGATCCACCTATTATTAGACGGTTTAACACTATGTTGGAGAGTCTACACTAAAACTATTTTAATTTGATTGAGGGATGACAACGATCACTTACAATGTGTATGTATTAACAAATTATGATAAATAATTTTCCCAAACTAACAAACATGAGAATTCCATATTTAATACAAATGATTAATGTTTAACCATTTACATTAAATCTCAAACAAGAACTAAGGTTTGTTCAATATGTGCATGAATAATACTTAATATAAATAAAGTTAATATAACAAAACATAATATATCACCTAAACATATTACAATATATCTTAATTTCTTACAATCAATATAAACTTTTCCTATAATTTTTCTAAAGTATATCGTATAAATTACATACAATTTAATGTCTAAAATTATAAACAAACTAGTGACTTAATAAGTAAGTCACTCAGAGGGACTAAAATAATTAATTAGTTATTATCATTTGTTTCATTTCTAAGTTTTAAATTTAAATATCTAATAAACATTCATCCACTCTAAAAAATAATTTTTAACAATTAATTTCAATATTCAAAGTTTTAAATTTATAAATATAAATAACATATTATGGTTTCAATATCAAGAGTAAAAAAAAAAAAAAATTTAAGGGAGACATTCATGCATTCGTGTTAAAACCTAACCACAGTATCAATTTTAAAAAATGGAGGTTTACAACCGAATTAGATAGAAACGTCCACCACCCTAAACTAGTCACAGATATGGAAGACAACAAGATTTTGGTTACTAATGAATGTAGATATATACACCATCACTGTAGTTGTAACTAGAGAAAATATGAATGCCAAGTGAGGAAGAAGGAGGCCCTAGGTACAATATAAATCAAGTTTTATTTCAGACTCCCTAAGGCGCACTTTCTTTTTTTCAAAAATATCATCGTGTCTTTTTCACGTTGGGTGCATGTATATCAAAGATAAAATATTTGATGTTGTCGCGCCTTTTTCTATTAGTGAATTGAACTCTTCAATTGTGTCTTGGCTCACTTGGCCTATGCCATTGGACAATTGTGCAACCTACAACAATCTTTCCCTAAACAATTTCTCCACTAGGAATGGAACTCGTAACCTTGACTTTGATACCAATTGTTGGATTGAACACTTATCACATACCAAAAGTTATAACTGATAGTCAAGGCACAACTCTTTATACTTAAGAGCATAATAGCCCAAGTGCTACTATTCGATTGTGACTTGGGCCACTTGGCTTCTGTCACAGGACAATTGATGCCACCTACAACAATTTTTTCTTTCAAAATCGATTATCATTCAACATATTTCAATATCACCTAAATGGTTCAACCACTTTAATATGATACTTTTAATTTGTCACATGTCATCATCTAAGCTTGACATTTCTGAAATTTACCACATGCCATGTAGATTTTCCTATATCGAGTTCTAATGTGGTATATCCCAAGTCAACACAGGTGTTTGTCCCCTATCTATTTAACCATATGTTCTACAATTGTATTTGTCAAAATTATTTGCATTTTCCTTTTTCATGGCCACATTACCTAATCCCTCCCCTCCTTAATGTTTTTAATTTTCCATGATGCATATTAGAAAGTTAAGACTTATTTTTATATACTTTAATACAACTTTTTGGGCACAAGCATCAATTAGAGTAATAAAATTTTGTCTTTGTATTTTTGTTTATAATCCAAGCCTAGGCTTTCAATTGAGTAGTTCCAAATTTTCCGCATCAACTTTTACATTCCTAAAGATCACATTATTTTTATGTTCCTAAATACACCTCGTTAGTGTCATCTACACAACATTCCATATGATGTTATCATTCTTATTCAACCTTGTCATACATATTGATAAAGGTGGTGTATAATTTAGTTATGATTTATCATTGTTAACCTCATCCATTTATTGCATATACCAAGCTACATTTGATACATTACATTCAAAGAATATATGTTGAACTAATTCATCATGTTCTTTACATAGCACACACAATTTACAAGGTACCTGTACACCATGCACTAGTGCAAAAATCGTGTTTAACGACAATTGTACAACGTAGGTTGAAAGGAAAATGTCGTCCATAAAAATGCGGTGATATTTTTGTGACTATTGTAAAGATATAGGCGTCGGTTCCCCTTATAACTGACACATATACTTAGTGCGAGCTAATAAGCGTCGGTTATAGAGGGAATTGTCATCTATTTGAGTGATCTCCATATTGATACCTTCATGGGATCATATGCCTGAGGTCGACCTGACCATGATATGGGAAGATATTCTGGTAATGTATACATTATTATTATCATATATTGTTTTTTTATATTAATTCATCAATTTTGAGTACTTGGTATTTTTCTTGTAGACACATTTTGATATCCCTAATGTGGAGACCTTGAGATCAAATATTATATCTTCGATCGCCATAAAATTTTGTCAGTTTAAGTCAAAGTTGATGACGAAATATGTTTTTGGAACTTATAAAGGTAAAAAACCTTTATTTAAAATACTCCAATATTGATGAGGAGACATGACGTCAATTCGTTAAAAGTCGTGAAGCTGAATTGTGGGCGGTAAGTACAATTTTTTAATCATTTCATGCATTGTTCATATGACTAATTATTTAATATTATTTGATTCAATTTGTCACATAGGATGTTAGGAAAAAATCTCACGGCATAGTAGCCCAGAATGTGACCCCGCGCCTACTACCTCGTGGGGGTAAGCTTGAAGAATCTATGATAAAGGAGAAGGAGAAAGCATGATTGGAGACTACTTCTGGGATGATAAAGGGGTTATCCAACCTCCATCTCCACCAATCTACCATAAAAAATGGAAGATGACTCGAATGAAAAGATCAGATGCATATAGTTCTGAGCAATCATGATAGTCTAAAAAAAATTGTAAGTTATTTTCATCTAGTTGTGCATCTATTTTACGATATTAATTATATGCTAAATTTATATAATTTTGGAGTCTTGCAGGATTCCTTGGTTGAGCAAAAAGCCCAAGGTAGTTTTGTCCCTCGGGGTTGTCATGATATAATGCATGAAGCTATTGCATGATTTGAGCACCCTGAGTATGCTGCTAGATCAGGGGTTGGCATTTGTCAGTTCTTTGGAGCTGCACCACAAGGTTCATCTTCCACGGAGCCCAGCCCAGAATACATAAGTAAATTATGACAAGAAATCACCAAGGATTTAAGACACCAGTTGTGGCAAGAGTTTGATAAGCAATTGTCTCAGTAGTTGCAGCAGGAGTTTCAGCACCTCCAGACCTTAGGTCTATCGTAGCAGGTTCCATCTCATCCTAATCATCCGCTTGTGCTTCCCACTCAGGAGCACATAGGGGAGTTGTGCAACTCCTACAACATCAAGGGATGACATTGACCACATAAACCATTGCAAGCTACTTATAGACGACAGTTGATGCCAATGCATCAATAATTCTTGCCGCTTATTCTACCTCAAGAACCATCATTGTGCCACCAGCTGCGACATCTAGGAGCATCTTTGTGTCAAATCTGAGACCAGTGAGAAATATGCTCAGTCGAGAAATATCTTCAAACCCATGATTTGGGCATTTTCTCAATATCATCTTGAATCTTTCCCATGTCTCACGGAATGATTCATCTGTTCCTTGTCTGAACGTAGAAATTTCAGACTTTGCTTTGATGTAGCGAGAGTTTGGAAAAAATCTTTGCAGAATTTTTTCCTCTACATCTTTCCTGCTAGTGAGGCTTTGGTTTGGAAGTGATTTGAGCCATTTCTTAGCCTTTCCTGCCAATGAAAAAGAAAACAAGCGCATATAAACATTTTCAAAATCACCTGATTGAAAGGTCATTGTTCTACCAATTCATAAAATGTATCCAAATGTGAATATGGATCATCATGTTCCATTGTTGTAAATTGTTAGGCACCGATGAGATTGAGAAAATCGGGATTTATTTTCAAGGCCTTGGCAGTAGCAGGTACTTTTTTTTATCAGCAAAGAATAAATATAATTAAAATTGGACATTTCAGTGATGTCCCAACCCATATACATCAAATAGGTGCTCCTGATTTAGATAAAGTTTTGGTACCAACCTTCACATTTAGGGCACCCAAAAATCTACTGAAAAAAGCATAAATATAATCTAAAGAGCTACTATGAGCAAAAGTGCACTTTCCACCACAGTGCTATTTAAATAAACAAGTGACCACAAATGGATGGAGGTACTGCAGGTCACCAAAAGCAGTTCCAAGATTCCAAAAGCAGAATGTGTTGATATAATGGTAGTAACATACCAACCCATAATTTGAACATCCAATCTTTACATTTAGGCATCTGAAATATATTCTCATTTAGGCATGATAGGCACTTCATCTATGTTTCAATTTTGCATCTGGTCCTTCCAAAGAACCATAGGAGTTTAAATCAGCCCAAAGAATTTTTAATCTAATTGAAATCATAGCACCTAAACTTGCACCTGCATAATCTTAGCCCCTGCACCTGCATAAAATTCATAAAACCAGCACCTACTGTCAGCCTATCACCACGAGCACACTGCTGAGAGAAATGTGACCTTTAGTTCAGCCCTTGCTATATTGCAAATCTTTGGATTTGCTATGATCACCACACAGGAAACATGACAAACAACCAAGCATTGGACCCTCCAACAACAGTTCACACCATATTTGACATAAGCCTCAAACATTGCAGATATCATCCAAATAGTTGATTTCACGATGACCTTTCAGGATTCCCTCTTCTTACAGCTTGCTACCCCATCTCCATCTAAACTAGCGGCACACATTCAGACCTGCAAGTTCTTTAATCAGCAGCCACCACTCATGCATGTTTGTTTACTTATTTCCTGTTCCAGCACCTCCCCTGAAGCACACCTTTGAGAGGTTCCAAATGCGATTGTTTGTATTTAAAATGTTGGTCCAGAAAAATAAACTCAGTACCACAGCCCTCAACTAACTACATTTTGGGTGATCCTGACTAAGGATATCCTATATAAGTGCTGCCACTGCTGACTAACCACACTTCAACATTTACCAACAAAAGCACTTGTCAGCGCAAAACAAAGAAATTCTCCACCTATCCCTCTGCCCTGCTTTGCCAGCCTTATTACTGCACCTCAGAATTTCATGTCATTCGTTCCAACTTATTTCAAGCTCTCTATACAAATGCTTGGATTCAAAGTTCAGTCTACAAAAGAGTAATTAAAAGATTTAGTCCTATGTTTAAGCCAAGACCACGATTTAAGTTGAGTCATCTGCAGTATCTCTTCTACATCCACCACTCCTTGTTTGAACAGAATTGTGTTCCTTTGGTCCCATATACACCTCACAACAGTTGCCCAAATACCTTTCCAAACTTGATTCTGCTTAACACTTGCCTGACTACAGTGAAAACTTTCAAAATGGTTCTTAATCTCATTATGTTGCACTAACATAATTCCCAACCACCTTTGGCATATGGACCATACACGTTGTGCATATACGCATTCTATGAATAAATGCTTAGAAGATTCCTCCTTACTCCGACACAGTCCGCATTCAATAGAAGTGACCTACACTCCTCTTCTATATAGGCATTCCCTTGTTGGAATTCTATCAAAAAGAGCTCTCCACGTTGTTGTCAACACGCTTGGAAAAGCTGTATCTTTCCAAAGAATTTCAAAAACCTCCTGCTGTGTCCCATTCGCTTTCCTTGCTAGACATTTGTATGCTGAGTTCACTGTATATTTCTCTAGTTCCTCCTCCCCCCACACTTGGACGTCAGATATGTATCTCTTCACAGATGCCCTTGTAATACATAGGTGGAGAGTTATTACCAATTCTGATTCCCACTCAAATCTATTCCTCCGCCACTGTAACCTCCACTGCCACTCGGAACCCTCCCACCCACCAACTTCTTCTACCTTTTGCTCCTGGTTAGCCGATAGAGAAAACAGCCTCTGGAAGGATGTTTTTAAACTTGCATTACCAACCCACACATCCTCCCAGAATCTCACCTTGTCTCCTCTCCCTAGTTTCCACCGTAACTCTTTTTGGAACTACCCTTCTCCTCCCCCCTCCTTACAGACCTTTCCTATGTCCCTCCACCACCACGACTGGTACTTCACAGGAATACTTGTATAACTTGAACCCTCTTGCTAGAGACCATATTTTGACAAAAGCACCTCCTTCCACTTCCCTTTCTCTTGCGAGATAAGTCTCCATCTCCATTTCGCTAACATGGCACAATTTAGCTTTCTGATGTCTTTGATTCCTAGTCCTCCCTCTTCTTTTGTTTTGCATACGTCTTCCCAGCGTACCATGAGATCGGTCTATTCTCCTTACCCCACCCCCATAGGAATCTTCTTTGAATGTTGATAATGCTTTTATAAACTGATTCCG
>Ga0123342_1008220_pt1 | contig 13296 bp, 14 predicted proteins | sample Turbeawhitnodule_FD_89960 | JGI IMG/M metagenome (GOLD analysis project Ga0123342, IMG submission 89960) | Root nodule microbial communities of legume samples collected from Mexico - Turtle bean Mexico white nodule | ecosystem: Host-associated > Plants > Roots > Nodule | place: Mexico: Nepantla...
CAGCCAAGCGCAGAGACGCGCGGACACGCACAGACACCCACACTCTACTGATTCTGCAGGTACACTGTCTCTGAAAAGCCTAACAGGGTTCTGACACATGCCAGAAAAGCATAACAGAATTCTATTAGGCCCAGAAACAGAGAGAGAGAGAGATAAAAGAGAATCAGGGAGAGGTTGAGGGGGATACGAGAAAAAAGAGAGCAAGAGTTTTTCACACACACTGCTAGTTTTCTCATCTTTGGTGGTTCTGTGGACCAACTTGATCGTCGGAGTGCAAACGGCCGCTAGAGGCGTCGTCTGTGTGTTTTGCAGGTCACGTTTGGAGCATCAAGAGAAGGTTCTGAGGGTGATTCTGCAGAAGACGCAGTCGCGTAGACAGGGCAGAGAGTGCTATGAAGCGATTCCTCCACGTTCGAGTTGCCGGCAGGATCAGCAAGAAAGAGAGATATATATTGTTTACTCTTTTACCTGTAAACAACACCTTACTAGAAGAGTCATGTGATATTGTGCACCCATTTCATTTGAAATTTACCTTGTACCCTTTGTCACATAATTGATTGATACTTAGAAGACTGTGTTTTAGTCCTTCCACATATAAAACATTTTCAATGGTGGTTGAACTACCAGTTCCAACAGCTCCTCTCCCTAGGATTCTTCCACGGTTATTGTCTCCATAAGTGACATGTCCCTCTGCCTTGAGTTTTAGACTGGTAAACTTTGTTAGGTCTCTAGTCATATACTTTGAACATCCATTGTCCAAATACCACTGGTTTCTCTTGCTATTTTTCAAATCAGATATTGATCATTCATGTTTCATCATGAAACACAAATTTGTTTCTTCACTTTCTATTGAGAAGTTGCTTGTTGAAGAAACTTCATTTTCTTCCCAAGAGATATAGGCTCTTCTACCTTTACTTCTTTCAACCTTCGTGTTGGCTGGTTTTTCTTTTATTTGATTGTTTGGACAATCAATCTTTATGTGACCTGTTTTATGACAACCAAAACAAGTATAGTTAAAAGGATTAGATTCATTCGGTTTACGATACCTCCTTTTTTGTTGGGTCCTATCTCTGCCTTTCTTCTTTAGAAATCTGTTGAACCTTTTTGTAAGTAGACTTAATGTTTCATCATGTTCAGCATTCTCTGCTTCCTCACTGTTATCATTCTATTCACTTGTTTTTAATGCAAGTCCTTTAGTTTTTCTCTCCAATGTCTCTTGTTCTTTAAGCCTTTTGAGCTCTAACTCATGCTCCATTAATTTTCCAAACAGTGCAGCAATGGACAGCTTTGACAAATCTCTGCTTTCTGATATAGCAGTCACTTTGGGTTGCTAGCTCCTATCAAGACACTTCAGCACCTTTATATTGAGCTCTTCTTTGTCAAACACCTTTCCAAGTCCAGAAAGATGGTTTACAATGAGGGTAAACCTCTTCTGTACATCAGCAATGTTTTCTTTAGGTTGCATCCTGAAAAGTTCATATTCTTTAATGAGTAAGTGTTTTCTTGATCTCTTCACATCATCTGTGCCTTCATGAGTTACTTCCAAAACTTCTCACATTTCATTAGCCGAATTACACTGAGATATTCTGAAGAATTCATCCATTGTCAATACAGAAGTTATGATGTTCTTAGCTACTAGATCATATTGAGCCTTTTTCTTTTCACTCTCATTCCATTCAGATATTGGTTTCACCACTGTTTCATCTTGGACAACCTGCATTGGCAAGAAAGATCCATGGACCACAGCCTCCCAAATAAAAGAGTCAATAGATTCCATGAAATTTTTCATTCTTATTTTCCAGAATGCATAATTCATCCCACTAAACATAGGGGGTCTATTAATAGACGAACCCTTAGTAAAAAGCACTTTAAACTCAGACATATTGCACACAAACTTGAGTAAAATACAAGTCTTAGCTCTTGATACCAACTGTTGGGTTTAATAGTGTCAAAGTTCAAGAGGGGAGTGAATTGAGCTTCTAAAAAAATTTCAATACAGATTCAATCTTCTCTCAAAACAGAGTAAAAGAATCGATTTATTTTGGAAAGAACAGATTTATTTTTCTGCTTACTTTAACAGAACAATATTCCAATTATATGATTTTCAGATATTGAGAGAATTGATCAGCAAGCAATGTTTTACATTAATATGGATAGAATAAGACAGAGATTTGAATCAAGATACAATCTTTGAATATTAAACTTCACAATTGAATGAACCTTGCCAATTGATATACTTGATTTTGACAGAACAATATACTTCAATTATCACAACATTAGACACACAAATTTCAACAAGATATTCGGATTGGTTTTTCAGAAATCAAGAACAGTATGAATAGACCTTGAAAAGACAAATTCAATTTTAATTGAACAGGTTTATTTTCTGTCAAATTAACGCATGAAATAGTATATAAGTGCAAAGATTAAGGAAGATTGAACACCACAAGATTATATTGGTTCACTCAAATGAGCTACATTCAGTCTCACATTTCCCAAGGTGAAATCCACTAAAAAACCAGTACAAGATAATTACACAACCTAATGTTCTTGAACCCTACAAGAACAAGGGACACTTAGCTGAAAAACCCTATTTCAGCACACCCTACTCTTCAAGAAACCCTATCAAGAAGAGTGTTACAATCACAATTACAAACTCGTTTTCTCAACACTTATTTTAGTGAGTTGTGACTCTCTTTATAAAAGGAAATGATTTATAACAAATTTTCAAAAAACAGTTTAAAAAGTTGTTATAAAAAGAACAAAATGAAATTATAATGAATACATTTATTTTCAAAAAGACAAAGAGAAATTTTAAACAATTGCAACTCAGTCGTTTTGATAGCATAAAAGGCTGAGCCAAGATACTTGGTGCACTAAACAAAGTTATCAAAAAAAATTTTAAAAAACAAGGCACCAGTTAAAAAAGAATCTATTCATTTGAGAAACAACAAATTTATTTTCTATGTAGTAAAACATATTTTGGGAAAAACATGAAAAAAATTTTAGAAAACTTTGTGCTCGATCTTACCACCTTGATAAGAGTTAAGAGGTGGGTCACGATGCAAAAAGCTCACTTTAAACACATTCTAACCTATATACAAGACTACCCAATTACAAAATACAATCTTCAAAGCAAAACACACACTTTGCTACATCAAACACATTGACTTGAAGGAGCCACATCCATCAAACACATTGACTTGAAGTTCCCGATGTCGAACTCATCCATCAAGCCTTGAAGAAAAATGTTGATCTTTTCGCGTGGACGGCCACTGACGTCCCAGGCGTCAATCCCGAGATCATCACCCATCGGCTTTCAGTATACAAAGAAGCACGTCCGGTCGCGCAGAAGAAGAGAAACCATGGTGAAGAAAAGAGACTCGCGGCCAGAGTCGAGGTCGAAAAACTCCTTAACATTGGGTTCATCCGTGAAGCCCGGTACTCTACCTGGTTAGCCAATGTGGTGATGGTGACCAAGTCGAATGACAAATGGCGAATGTGCGTCGACTATAAAGATCTAAACAAGGCGTGCCCTAAAGACTCATACCCACTGCCTAACATCGACCGGCTCGTTGATGGAGCGGCAGGGCACAAGGTATTGAGTTTCCTGGATGCTTTTTCTGGCTACAACCAGATAAACATGCACCCTAGGGACAAGGAGAAAACAGCCTTCATGACCGACAATGCAAACTACTTCTATGAGGTAATGTCGTTTGGCCTGAAGAACGTTGGGGCAACGTATCAGAGGTTTATGGACAAGATTTTCAAGGGAATGATCGGAAAAAGCGTGGAGGTTTATGTGGACGATATCGTTGTCAAATCTAACTCGTGTAGCCAACACATTAAGGACTTTGCAGGAAGTCTTTGATGCTCTTCGGAGGACCAGCATGCGCCTCAATCCCGAAAGCTGCGCGTTCGGGGTTGAAGGGGGTAAGTTTATGGGATTCATGCTGACTCACAAAGGAATCAAAGCCAACCCCGAAAAATGGAAGGCAATAACTGAGATGAGAAGCCCAAAGAATCTAAAGGAAATTCAGCAGCTACTCAGCCGATTGACAGCGTTGTCTAGGTTTGTCCCCCGCCTAGCCGAACGAATGAGACCCATGGCGCAAATGCTTTGTAAAACTGCAAAGTTCAGTTGGAATGAGGCATGTGAAAGCATCTTCACCCAGCTCAAGGAATTTTTGTCATCACCATCCATCATTTAGAAGCCAAGACCCGATATGCCGATCGTTTTCTACCTAGCCTATCAGAAGAGGCGGTCAACGCTGCCCTTGTACAGGACATCAACAATGAAGAACGTCTATTGTACTTTGTCTGCCGCACGCTCCACGCAGCCGAAAAAAGGTACCAGATGATAGAGAAGGTGGCACTAGCACTGGTCCTAACGGCGAGGAGGATGCGGCCATACTTCCAAAATCACGCCATTACGGTAAAGACCAATTATCCCATATATAAAATACTGTCTAAACCCAATCTTGCAGGAAGAATGATAGGATGGTCAGTCGAACTCTCAGAATTTGACATTCGATACGAACCAAGATACGCCATCAAATCCCAGTCTTTGGCGAACTTCTCGGCAGAGCTGCCACCACAGGCTGACGCCCCCACGACATGGACGTTATATGTTGATGGGTCATCCAATAAAACCTCGTGTGGCGCAGGCGTCGTCCTTGAGGGACTGGGCGACCTGCGAATTATGCGGATTGTTCGCCTTTCGGATTCGGAATGATACTATCTTTATCCCTCGAAAAACCGGAACTTGTAAGCAAAGTTATTCCCCAACTAGGACTTGCGGGCGTGACTGTAGTTTGCCTTCAAGGCAACAAACAACCAGGTCAAATATGAAGCCATCCTGGCTGGCCTCAGTTTAGCTCATGACCTCGGGGCGGCGAGGTCACATGTAAAAGTGACTCTCAGCTAGTAGTCGGCCAAGTCAGAGGCGAATTGGAGGTGAGGGAGCCCCTCCTCCAGCGATATTACCATACGGTCAACAACTTCATTGCCAAATTCGTTAAAGTCATTATCGAGCATATACCCCGACAAGACAATGAACGGGCAGACACACTGTCTCGCCTCGCATCCACTAAGATGCAAAGCCACCACTGATCGGTTATTCAAATCCATTTGAAGCAACCGAGCGTAGGAGAGGCCGAATGCATGGCCATCACCGAAGTCGATACTTGGATGAGTCTGATAATCCAATATCTAAAGTATGGAACCTGTAAACCAGGCAGTGAGAAAGCAATTAGACTACAATGTGCTCGATACACCATGATCGGCCAAGATTTATACCAAAGGGGGTATTCAATGCCGCTCTTAAAATGCCTCACTAAGGAGCAAGCTCAATATGTATTGCAAGAGATTCGCAATGGAGCATGCGACAACCATTCTGGGGCACGAACTAGTGGCCAAGGTTATCCAAGCAGGATACTATTGGCCGACCGTTCAAGGTGATTGTGTGGATTATGTGAAGAAGTGTCTAAAATGCCAAGAGTTTGGCCCACTTCATCATTTGAAATCGAAGGAACTCCACAGCATGACGTCGCCCTGGCCGTTCGCCATATGGGGAATGGACATCATTGGTCTTTTCTCACCCGATAAAGGCCAAACGAAACATCTATTAGTCGTTATGGACTATTTCACAAAATGGATAGAGGTCGAGCCCCTCGCCGCTATATCTTCCAAGAATGTCCAAAACTTTGTATGGAAGAACATTGTGTGTCGGTTTGGAGTGCCAAACACAATCGTATCCGATAATGGCCGATAGGTCATCGACCAAGGGCTCCAGACCTTCTACGATGACCTCGACATCAAATCTGTCACGAGCTCAATCGAACACCCGCAAATGAACGGTCAGGCAGAGGCAACCAACAAAGTCCTCTTAAACGAGTTGAAAAAGAGGCTCGGCACGCGAAAGGAAGGTGGACCGAGGAGCTACTCCAAGTCTTGTAGGCATACCGATGCACCCCCCAGACCACCACATAAGAAATGGCGTATAGCCTCACGTACGGCACCGAGGCCATGATCCCAATGGAAGTAGGTGAATCGTCCATCAGGCAGAAACTATTAGACTTATCCCTCAACAAGGAAAGCCTATCGGTCGGACTCGACCTCATCAACGAGCTTCATGACAAGAGCAAAATCCGTGAAGCTGCATGCAAGCTTCGGGCAGCAAGAAAATACAACACGAAGGATCGGTCAAGGAGCTTCCACAAGGGTGACCTCGTCTGGAGGATGCAAAGCGACGCCAGGAAGTCAGACGGCAAATTCTCATTAAACTGGGAGGGACCGTTTCAAATCCGAGAGGTAGGAGAAGGAGGAGCGTATCACCTTGAGTGGCTATCGGGAAAAATTGTACCGAGGACGTGGAATGCCACACACCTCAAATTTTATTTCAGCTGAACAATGAATAAAATTCACGCACTTTTTCCTCGTCCGGTGGCAACAACGGTCAAAGAGGTTTTAAAGAAGCGTTTTCATCAAACAACGTGCAAACCATAAAATCAACATAAGAGGCACGATTCGGCCAGGATGAAGCCCTAATCAGCATTCCCTCCCGAAACCAAAAGCACAAGTGTCGGCTAGGATGAAGCCTTAACCGACATACCCTCCCGACTCTCCTCACACATGGTTCGGTCAGGATGTAGCTCTAACCGACATTCCCTCCCGAGACCAAAAGAACAAGTGTTGTCCAGGATGAAGCCTCAAACAGCATACCATCCCAACACCTTGTCACCACGGTTCGGCCAGGATGTAGCCTTAACCGACATTCCCTCCTGATACCCACACAAGCGTATCGGTCCATCCTAATACCGCTAGCTACACCGACCGCATAATTTAACTTGTCTAAATAAGACGCACTTTACACTATTACCTTCTAATGGCCGACCGCCCTTAATTTGTTAAGCAATTTACTTCCAAGCGACCGATCACATCAAACTTATGTCGATTGAATTCATTAAGTTAAAGTTATTAACTCACACTCACACCGACTGAAAGAAAAGACTTGCACAAAATATTGAAAGCGAAAGCAACCGAATGTATTTATCAATCAAAAGGTGGAGGCCACACCCCAGCCTCAAGGGAACAAAACGAACGAAAAGGAAAGCCGAAAAGCCTAAGCTCTAGTCTTCAACATCCTCGCTCAGGACAGGTTGGTCGGCATTCTGAAGGTTCTGGACCTCACCCGCAGGGACCAGTCGGCCATTGAAAACCTCCATCTCTTGGTCAAATTGACTAGAAGGTGGAGGCCCACCATACAGCACCCCAGCCTGCCGGACGGCCAGGTCCAAGCTCTGGGTTATGAAGACCATGGTGTCCTCCATGGTCTTCAGCACCTCGACCTCCGCCGCCTATGAAGCGACCTCTCCCTCCAGAGATGCCCTCTTGCATTTGGCCTCCTCCAGTGCCCTTTTCACTTGAGCGATCTTAGCCACCTTCTCAGCGTTGGCCTTCTCCAGCTCAGCTACCCGAGCAACACCGAGCTCCAACTCGACAGCCTGCGAACACAGCTTCTTCTCGTAAGTTGTGTTGGCATCAACTGCCTGCTTTAGGTTGTTGGACGCCTCCTAAAGTTCATGCTCGAGGCGCGATAGCTCCTCGTTGCGACTCCTGCACGGCTCTGCCTCCCAGCGGGTCAGTATCATCCCGCGACACATCATCTTGATGTTGTCGTCGAGCAGATTGTCCTCAGGGACCACCCCAATAAGCTCATTAATGCTGGGGGGTAGGTTAAAGTTCATAGCCCTTGTAAAACACAAGTCAACCGCAACACCGCCAGGGATGACTCTTGGAAGGTCGCCTTGGGCACAACGACCGCTGATGGGATTGGCCGGTTGAACTCGTCAATTTGTGGCAACCCGACATTGATAGGCACTCACCTTGGAGGAGGAGTCGGCATCTCACCCGGTACACGAAGGGTCCGAGCGATGTCGTCGCCCTCCCTAACCCTCCTTTTGGGGTTCTTGGAAGACGACCCCACTCGGGCAGTAGTAACAACTGGAGGGGGCCCAGTGTCGGTTGCCGCCCTCTTCTCCTTCAACTTGTCTTTGAATGCCGTCAACATACCGACAGTGATGGAGAAGTGCCTTCATGATTTGTAGAATTGTTGGTGATTGGCGGAAGCTTCATGGAGTGTAAGCGAAACAAGGTCCTCCTATGAGCTATGGTGACCTTGAAGGTGCATGAAAGGTAGGGATTGAGAGTGGTGAGGCCAACTCTCTTTGGTAAGGGGGAGATTTGAAGATCAATACCCTAACCTAAGAGGTTTTTTGGCAAGAAGTGAAATTAACACAATTGGGCAGCAATTCACTAAGTATATTAATCTTGCAAAACTAAGAGTCAAGGCACTCCGTAAATAGTATTGGCGGCCGGTTTACACAAGGTGAAATGACAGGGAAATTCAAAGTTATGCAAAGAAGGAATTGGTGCCTAAAATTTAGCACATGGGAAGTAAGTTCTAGAATCTAGCATGTGCAATTAGATCTAGAACTTATGCTCCACTTTGGGCTAGCTTGGGCCGGTCCCAAGTTTAATTAAGAGTTTAGGAAACTCTAATTAAACTTAGGTTGGCATTTTAGGTACCAATTTGCATTTTTAACAAAATTACAAAAGAAATATTCTATGTTACTTTTGACAAGAATTTAAAAGCTATTCTACACTAGGAGCTATGGCGTTTTTGAGCATGTATAGGTAGGTCTTTCTGCCATCAATGGCAGTGTTCCAATCCTCTTCAAGCTTCCTAGCCATGGCCTTAGTGATTGGCCCAATATGACATGGTGGTGGGCTTTCAATTGTAGTGGTGCTTGGGCCTCTTCCATCAGACAACTTGCGGTATCTCTCTCGTCACGATAACTGCAACAAAAATAAAATCTTAGTCACAAACGCAAAAGTAACTACCGAAGGACTAAACTCAAAGGCTGCTATGCGATCGGTCTTTGTGTACAATGACATCAGTGGCCGAGCGGGGAGCTTCCTCCGAAGGCTATCAAACAATGCATAAACCTCCCGCTCGCCCTCGCTTGGATTGACCGGACGTGGCCAATCCTTTATTTTAGTGGGATTCCTCGTCTAAAACAAAGGAAACCTTGAACGACTGGCCGCGTCAAAAAAGTGAGACGTGCCAACCAGCTCCACGAACACCTTAAAGAACTTCTCTTTAAAGTTCTTATAAGAGGTCGTGAAAGCCTTGAACAGGATGCTACCTGCCCAGCTGACCAAGGAATGCCAACCGACCAGCTCAGATGGATGAGAGGCGTAGAAGTGAAGAAAGCATGATGATAGGGGACGCACTTCGAACATCCGACATACCACACGAAAAGCTTGCATGGACGCCCACGTGTTCGGGTGCAAGTGACTCGGCACCACGTTGAGCGCCTGAAGGACGCCCACCGTGAACGTGTTGAAAGGAAGCGACACGTGCAAGTCTGAAAATAGACAACTATACATGAAGAAAAAGGAGGGTTCGGTAGATGACCGTCCCCTGTACACCTGGTCGTCCAGAGAACAACGACCGAACGACAAAAAGGACTCTCAGCCGAAGCCTTCAAGACAGGAAACTTATCCAAAAATTCAGCTAGTGAGGCGTCTGTATGGAACTCGGATGTGATCCCGCACACCTTGGGATTGACCCAGGCAGGGCCCTCATGGGGTCTCGGTCGCTCAGATGAGTTCGACCGGTCTGACACGTTACTAGCGTCATCACCCCTGATTTCCTCAACCTGTGGGGCAATGGCTTGAATTGTCCCGACAGAGATAGCTTTGTCGGAAGAGGAAGTGCAAGAAGAAGAGGACGAAGAAAAGGAAGAAGACAAACAATAAGGGGGATCAGGACGAGGAGACTGAGTGGGAGAAGAAGAAGAGGTAGGACGCGAGCGGGTAGACATGACTAACCTTAAGACGAATGAGGAAGTCCGTGAAGATTGCTCGGATTCGTTCGGGTGTCGGAGCTCAATGAATATCAGAACACGTGAAAAGCCACTGTTCCCAACCCCTATTTATAGCCTGAAGATGTCTCAGAATCTCAAACGTCACAAGATCTTAACCGTTGGATTTGTTTGATCCAACGGCCCACATCGTTTGGCACCCAAAAAAACCCCTCGTAAATGCACGTCACATCATCCGCTCAGGCGTTGCTTCCAGTCACTTCACCCATCATTACACCACCGATCGAATCCCAACTCTCAGACTTTTCGGCTGTACCAGCTCTCGAGCCTGGGGGCAAGTGTACCGGTACGACCGGATGACTCAGTGAGTCGGCCAACACTCGGTCCAGTTAACAACCTAACCATGGAGACAGGGTCACATGACGTCACGTGGCCGACCGCCTTGGCGACGAGCCAAGGGTTGACTAAGTCAGCAGGGTCAATCCATAATAAAGAGCTATTTAATGCAACCCTAAACATGGACCAACCTCCTAATCCAGCCTACCAATGAATTAAGGTAATATAAATAGCATGAATTTCAATGAGAAAGATACGTCATTATCTACAGTACTTTGACACCCAAGTGCTAACATCCCGACTGACTTGAGCGTTGGAATGTCTTCTGCAGGTACCATCCCCGCTTGTGGGGCCAGACAACCGAGAGGAGGAAGACTTAGTAGAGAACTTGGAGCATCAATGACCGACCGAAGGTGGAGGCAGGAGCAATCCTTTTCTAGACCCCAAACCCGTTCGAGAACATAAAGTTACACATAGCAAAATTTAAAAAAAAATAAATGAAATAAAAACTTAGAGGTACGAACAAACATTACAATAAGAAAAATTAATTTTTATACGATATGCCAATTAAGGGATCATATGGAATTTGTTTCTTGAAAGATTAAACAACAATAAAAATTGAACGTCTTTTATTTTATTTTCAACGTTTAACAAATAAAGTCAATCCAATTCGTCCACATCGTCGGATTAGAATTGATTAAAACATTACTCTATTTTTAATGGTATTAATATTTACTCTAAATGTTAATTTGTTTTGTCACTGATAAATGCTATTTAATTATAAAAATATATTTCTAGTTGGAAAAATAAAAGCTCGTCAAAATATATTTCACAAATTTCTTCTAAATCCAAGCTTTTTTTTTTCAATTTCGTACTGTAGAATTCAGAAACTTTCAGATTACATAATCTCAAATATATTTAGATTTTATGCATTTTAAATTGTACAATCCAAAATAAAAATTATATTATGGATTGTATAATCCATAATAGATTTTTGTATTTCAAATTGTCCAATCTGAAAAGTTTTTTTAGATTTGGGAATGTTCTCGCCGGTTGACTTGCTTGTCGGTTGACTCGAACGGCAGTCTCTGGCCCGCCTGTCTCTGCTTGTGAATCAAACTTCCTAGGGTTGAAGAACCTTTCATCTGCAAAGACAAAGGGTGTCTTAGCGGCCATTTGCACTCCGACGCTCAAGTCAGTTCTGGGGCAAAGAAACAGTAAGTGTATAAAGTAGTTTCAGTCTTAGAAATAGTGTACTTTGTTAGGATTCTTAACACCCTTTATATAGGTTGTAAATAGGGTTTACTTCTGTTCTATTACCCACATCTAGGGTTCCTTAGGGAATGTCCCTGCGCTGCTATTACACAATCTTAACATAATCTGGCACATAGGACTTCCCTTTACTGTGCAACGACTAACAGAATGGTCGCTAAGATACCAACTCATGAACCAATGTTGTGGGCCCATCTATTCTATGGGTGCCCTAAGTATTCATGTGCCATGCATGCAGCCTACCCTTGGAAACCCTAATCCTAATGGGCCTTAGCGCCTCCAAGGGTTCTTTACTTGTGCTGCCCCTGAATGCACCATACACCCCACATGCATGGATCCCTCGTGACTTAGGTTTTCTGATATCTGAGTGCTTTATCTGATTACTGATATGATTTCTGGGGCCCATCTTTACTATCTGACACCGATGTCAGATGTCTAAGGTCTTCTTTGGAGTCGATGACCGAGGACTGGTCGGTACAAGGAATATGTTTCAAATTACACAATTCATAATTCGTTTACAAAAAATGACTTTTTAGATTGTACAATTTGGAAACTAATTTTGGATTTAAAAAATAACCTTATGAATTGTATCGTATGGCGTGATGAATTTTGGATTGTATGATTTGGAAGGTATTTTCTAATCTAGAATTACCTTATGGATTTTACAATCCATAATGCATCATGCTAGACGATACAATATGGAAGTGTTTTTAAATCCAAAATAAAATTTTACATTCCATATTGTACAATTCGAAATACAAATTTGTATTTTGGATAGGGTAGTGTTGCACAAGTATCTAGGGAAGGTTTTTTTTTAAGGTTATTGCCCCATTGAATTTATGTGCTTTAATGATTTAGCCAATAAATTATTGCGCGTGACGGATGAGATTTTGTGGTTGGTGGAGGCATGCCTGGTGGTGGTGTTGCTACTACTGTTGTTGCATTCTTTATGTCCAAGGATGCGTTACATCCTAAAGTTTTAGGATTTGATTAGCAGATTTGAGGGACAATTTTTTATTTGATTAGCATATTTGTTAGGACGATTGATGGTTAAATAGTCAATTAGAACATATAGAAATAAAAAAACCTGTGTAATAAAGGGATATAAAAAATGTACATATCTAGTTTTTCCTTTTATCTATGTTCTCTCTCGCATTAGGTACTCAACCTTGTCACGTAGACACTCACAAGAACGCTTTTCTTCTTTCTTGCAATAAACACTCTCTTTTATAAGGATGTATGTATAAGGCTATTCAAGATTTCCGGAATGAAAAGATGAGAAGAATTGAAGTTTTTTTGTTATGAAATTACGGTCAGAACAAAACTAGTTAAGAGGGCTTTCTTTGACATTTACTAAAAAATCATGAAAATTGAAAATATGAAAGAGATAAAAAGGGGTGTTATGAATTTATTTATTTATTTATTCTTATTAAGGGTAAAATGGAAATAAATATCACTACCCCTACGGAGGTGTAGGAAGAAATGACGAAGATGCAAAAGGAAAATCCAGGTGCAGGAAGAAAATCCCTTTTATTCTTAATTCATAATTCTGATTCTTCTAGGCGCCTTGAAGTTTCACTTTTCCCTCTCTACCCTGAATTCACAATATAACAAAAAGCGCCATTGACAAATTTCGCATCTTTCATATCTCAACCAAAATTTTCATTTTCTCCCTCTTTTTAGTTTCACTCAACAATGAATATATACCACCACCCCACAACCCCCAACCCTCAACCAATCACACCAACTCTTCTCTTTTTCTGTTCCTAAACAACAACCTCTACTTTGTTACAAATGG
>Ga0123342_1008222_pt1 | contig 13294 bp, 5 predicted proteins | sample Turbeawhitnodule_FD_89960 | JGI IMG/M metagenome (GOLD analysis project Ga0123342, IMG submission 89960) | Root nodule microbial communities of legume samples collected from Mexico - Turtle bean Mexico white nodule | ecosystem: Host-associated > Plants > Roots > Nodule | place: Mexico: Nepantla...
ATATATAATAAAAAATAAAAATATAAATCTATATATATTTATTTATATATATATATATATATATATATATATATATATATATATATATATATATATATATATATATACTATCTATATCCTCACCTCTATGTTTTCTTCCCACACCTTCACATATAGTAAAAAATGTTAAAAATATTCCTTCACCCATTTTACCAAAAAAGTATAGATTAAATTAAGTGAAAAAATTTAGATTATACAGTCCAGAAGTAAAAATTTATTATTTAATGTATTTATACAAATTTTTATCACATTCTAATAAATTATTTTTAAAAAAATTTATAGATTTTACTATATTTTGACTTAAATAATATTCTTTAACAAAAAATAAAATTTTAATAAAATATAAAAATTAAAAATTAAATTATGATACACAAACAAATGTAAACGTATTTATTAGTTTTTTTATCATCCTAATATTATGATACGTAATAAAAATTCTAATAATATTTTGATATATAATAGAACAATGGATGAATAATTAAGAAACATAGATGAGAAGAGTACAGAAAAACTTTGAGAAAGATTAAATATGTACTTAATGAGAATAAATACAAAAATTAAGCAAGTAATAATTATAAAAGACCTATAGTGACTTGAAGAACTTAAAAGGAAGGTGGTGAATAGACACAAAGAGCATATTTTATTAGTCATACTTATCATCAACATTATGAAATTTGATTTATGTAAGTTTTCACCAAAAAATAATACATATATATATATATAAACATTTATTCAATAATTAAACCAATATGCATCCATCTCTATAACACTACATCTTGCTATTTAAATATAACTTCCAGAATGAAAAACTCTTGTATGTCCATCATCAATCACATTTCAAGCAAAGACTTTTTCAATCATTAATTAACTCTTGTATTAAATAAAAATTAATTTTTTAAAAAAAATTATTAATTTTTATATTAATTAAATTATATATTATTTTAAAGATTAAAAAATTATTAATATTTAAATTTTTATTATTATTAATAAGGATTTAATTAGATACTTAAGTCTTAATTACAAATTATTTCGATTCTAAATTTGATATCTAAAATCTTGGTATTTAATTAAATATCTATTTAAAAATTATTTATCAATAATATAAATTTTTAGATATTAATAATTTTTTAGTCACTAAAATATCTAATTTTATTTTATACCAATTAATTAATAGTATCTATTGCATTTTTCACTAGCATCAGACGATCCTCGAAAATTCGACGCTTCTTGAAAAGATTCTTGAGCTTTTTGAGCAAGTCCTCTCTATCATCTTCCGTTTTCATTACTAGCTCTTGAATTTTCAAACTTTCTTCTAGCAACTCTTGAATTTTATTCTGTCATTGACAAAAACACCATATCAAATATAAACCACAAGAAAACAACATAAGAAAGAAATAGTCATAATACTAAAGAATCTATTCTTATTGAAAACACCATAACATATATTCACATGCACATTATATATTTTTCTTTATTGACAAAAATTGGAGTATAAATGATGGACCTCCATGGTCTTCACTTCATCGGTGGAAATTTCACCATCAAGAATTTTATCTTTTTTATCATGCTCTTCAGAATTTTCCTATCAACAAATAAAAAAAAAATTCATATAAAATACAAACATGCGTACGTCATTTGTTTTAAAAAAAAAAACTAATATATATATATATATATATATATATGTTTCGGCCGACTGAGCTAAGAGATTATACAAAGAATTTAAAAAATTAGGATTCTAGAACAATGTTATGTTTGATTGGATGAAATAAAACATAAAGATAGAATAACCATTTTAAAATTTATAGCGGTGCAGTTAGTAATTATGGAGTGTAAAAAGTAAAAAATCTACTTTTTTTTAAGAATATTTATTCAATAGGCCCAAACTAAAAAAATTCAGATGAAACTTTTCTAATATGAATTTACCAAAAAAAAATTATTTATATGTTTTAATAACAATTATTTTAAAAATTGCGGAATGATAAGTTTATGAATAGATCTGACTTACAATAGGTTTTGTCTTAGACTAAAAGGGTTAAGTAAAGGACTATTTACTAATTTAGCACAAGTTTGAAATTTATTGAAATTTAACATTTTCTTTAAACATGGGAATTTATTGAAATTTATAAAATTTGATTGAATGGATTTTTACAGTTTATTTAATGAAATCTATTGAATATTTTTATAATATTTAATAAATTTAATATAGAATAAAAAGATTTATCAAAAGTGGGAAGTTTTAAAAATATAATAGGAAAGTGGGTGGCTCTAGATGGCTAAGTATTGATGTAAATATTATTAGGTCTAACTAAGAAAGACAAAATATTATAATAGTAGAAAGGATAAAATAGGATGTAAATATTTATATTTATTTTTTATTTTTTAATTATATTTTAAAATTAAAGAATCTATATAGGGTTTTTTCATGTACATAATTCATATTTTATTCTTAATTATATTTAAACAAAAAACTATTTCAATATAAATAGTAGTTGTAGAGTATAAATTCACATTTTTCAAGAATATAATATACCATAAATCACTCACTGTTTTTAATATAACTAATATTATTAGTTTTATTGATGTAAAGTGTCTCTTTTTCTATTAATATCTATAAAGCAGAAATAAAATTATATGTGTGCCACCGTTTAATATCTTTTCATTAAATTATATATTTTTTAAAACTCGTAATTTTTATTCAAATTTTTCATATAAATTATATTATACAAAAGTTTATATTAATATTATCATTTGATATTTCATTTATATAAAATAAAATTAACGTAATACTAAAATAAATTTTTTGATGTTATGGTCAATTCTTTTAAAAATCTTATGATTATTTCTTGGTGTTATAAGAGCTTGATAAAATTATTGTTTAATCATGAGTAATGTGTTAGATTTTTCTATTTTTTATATTTTATAAAAAAATTTCATGTATTATTATGATATTTGACATCAAGTAACAATAATAATTTATTATCATATAAATAATATATTATTAAAAAAAATATTATTTTACAATCTCGCATATTTTCTCTTTTTGAGTGTTGATCGACTTGAAAGTTTTCGAGCAGATTCTAGAAAGAAAATTCCAAGTGAACAGTAGGAATATAGTCTGTTAGCATATAAAATATTTAGTTATTATTTATCCTATTCTTATAGTATGTAACTTAAAAACAAATTTGGAGAAGGACAAAAATAAATTAAATATTATTATTGTGACAAAATTACTAATTTTTAAGTATTTTTATTATATTTTGATTTAAAAGATAAAAAAATATTTTTAAGGTAAAAAATTAGAATTAAAAATTGAAAATATGATAAAAAAAATTATAATTTCTAAAATATTCAGATTTATTTTCTTTATTTGTCCATAAGTATGTGATTTTTATTAATAAACATGACAAAATAAATTTAAATTTTTTTGATAATTAAGTTAAATTTAGTATTTGGGTAACATTTTCTTATAAAGCCAACAAAGTTAATTAAATTTACTAATTTGTGTGATTTTATTAAAAATTCTTATATTAAATTTATGCTGAGCAGTTTATTTTTTTTCTAAGAACACAACCAAAATGATAAATTATTTAAAAAATATTTTTTTCATTCAGATATATTTTAGCTGTTTTGTATTTCAATAAAAATAAAAAATAGAAAAGCTAATAGATCTTGTACTTTAGTTTTCCATAAATATTTTTTAACAAGTCTTCCATGAAATCCTTCTAAGGGTATATATTATTAAAAAAATACTTATTTTAATTTTATTTTTTTAAGATTTGAATAGCTATTATTGTATTAATTTAAATAAAATTTTATAAATTTATTTTCTTAAATATTTATGTCTATCATATCAAATAATTGTTGGCACTAAAATATATATTGAACTTTATTTGAGCTTGAGTAAAGTTAGAGGGTCAGTTTTCAAGGGTTTAAACTTTATTAGAAAAAAATAAAAGTTTTCTATTTGTTTAAACTTTTATTTCAAAATAATAGTTCTTAATTCGTTAATCTTTAAAAGAAAAAGAAACCATTTGTTTTTATTAGAAAAAAAAATTACCCAATAATTTCAGAACGACAAATATTACACAACAATGGTATTTGGACACTTTCAATAATGTAAACTCTTTTTTCTTATTATATTATACTTTTCTCTGCTTCTCTTTCTAAGCATAGGCGACAAAATATTTTTCAATATTATCCTTCAAATAATTTTATTAGCACCTTTTGTCATATATTCTATCTTCTCTAATATTTTATAAACTTTAGATTAACTTACCCACAAAGCTATGTTTAATTTATGGATAAAGTTTGAGTTATTGAAATAAATAAATATATAAAAAGAGGATTAAATTAAATTACACAGTGTAATTTGCATTAAATGTAATAAATACTATCAAATGACAAGAAAAAAATAATTATGTATTATAATATGATAGAAAATAAAATAATTTTTTTTACTTATATATTTAATTTATTGAAACTTAAGGGTTTTTGACCATGATGACGTTATTTTTTATTTTTTACTAAAATGAAGTCCGTTTAAAAAATATTACAAATTTAGGCAAGTCGTGCCAATTTGTCACGACTTCATATGCAGAAATCATCCAAATTTGACACGACTTTGCCATGTCATACTAAAGTCATGCCAACACTCTTAGAAAATTATGTATCAAATTAATTTTTAACATTACATAACTTACTACCCAATATATAAACAATAAAATTAAAAATAAAATAAAATTATGACGTGGCAGAAGTCGTACCACTTTAGTATGGCGTCGCAGAAGTCGTGCCAAGTTGGCACGATTTCAGTATGACATGACAGAGTTGTGTCAAATTGAAACGATTTATGCATATGAATTCGTGTCAAATTGACACGACTTGTCTAAATTTGTAATTTTTTTAAAACGGACACTATTTTAGTAAAAAAAAAAAAAAAAAAAAAATGGTCAAAAACCCGAAAATTAAAATTAAGCAAGAGAATCAATTAAAATATGTTGATGAAATGTTTGCCTTCTAGATAGACTTGGATGAGTAGTTGACAACAAACTATGACTATTTGGATTGCATATGATAAAGACAACATATATATACCAATTAGGGCATGAGTCCTTTATTATAGGTGAGTCCACTTATGCATGTACACTCATTGGGGAAGTATATATATTACAACAACAATACAAACATAATCCAACAATTTTCTTTGTTGTTTTGCATGCTTTATAGGTATGGTGCATTTCCCACTAAGATGGCCATTTGGCTATGTTCTGCTTTGAATCACTTGGTTGTCATCATCCTTAGAGGACCTTACATTAGGGCACCTATTAGGGTACCCTTAGCTAGATGTGATAGTGGTGGTGGAACTTTGAGTAAGAAAAGTTGTGAGAGCCCTTTCAAGCATGCATACTTTAATTTTATATATTATTAGGTAGGTCCATTTATGCATGTGATATTGTAGGGATTACAATAATACAAAGATGTGTCACTCATTAGCAGGTATGGTGCATTTCCCCACAAAAATTGTCTGCATTGACGTGGTTGACATGCATACATATCATGTTAGGATCTGTCAAAACTGGGTAAAGATGCTAAATTAAAAATTTCAATATATTATTATGAGTTTATAAGTTCATAATTGTAATTATATATAGTCTATTTTAGTCTATGTTGTTTGGTATACTTCATACTCCCTATCATTTTTTAACATTCAAATTTGAAAGTATATCATTTCTATAATTCATTAAAAAAAATATTAAATAAAACCAATTTTAAATATTAAAAATAATTAGTTGCTATGACTAAATTAGAGATAATTTTAGATACTAAACAAATTTTTGGTTTCTAAATTAATTTCTATCATTGTTAAATAGTTTCTAAATTGGTATCTAATTAACTATCAATGTTTTAACTACTAGTTATTTATATTATAAATTTGGTATAAATACCTTGACATAATTATATATCAATTTAGAAATCATTTAACAATAATAGAAACTAATTTAGAAATAAAAAATATTTTTAGTTTTTAAAATATCTATAATTTAGTTACTATAGCAATTAATTATTTTTGTCTCCAAAATTAATTTTTATTTCATAAAAATAACTAGTTAATGACAAAAATACTAATAAAAAAGTTTTTTTTTTAAAAAAAAAACATGTTAAATGACACTTAAAAAAATTATTATGATATGATAGTTTAATCTCCAGTTACTTATATTGCTAAGATTTAAATATGTTTTTTTCTAAATTAGAGAATTTTTTTATTTAAAAAATATTGACATAGGCCTTTAAATGGTTAAATAAAGTATTTTAATATAAATAAAATAAAATAAAATAAAAAATTATTAAGAACAAAAAAAGTTTAAAAAAAAACTATTAAAAATAAGTAATGTGAAATTAAAAACATACTAACCATATTGTTAATCATGTAGCTTTCTAGGGTGCAATTATTTTCATAGATAAAAGATGCTAAAAGTGGTATAAAATCAATATTGAAGCAAAAAGCCAATAGATCTTGGATAAATCTGTGTACATTTTTGTGCATGTCATGTGTTTGATTCTTGGATCCACTGCACCAAGATAACAAACACACCCTTTTGTTTTATCATGCACAAGTGGGGTCTAAAACAGAGCACTCACTAAATGTTAAATGGTTAATTTTGTTAATGAATTCTTAGAAATAGTTAAGTATATTGAGAGTTCATCCAATAATTATAAATAACTTCAAATATTTTCAGATTTATATCATCAATTTTATGCTTCAACTAATCTGAGGGTTTTGATTATTTTCCTTGATATTTCTATATCTATATCTGTTGGTCATGTTAATGAAAGTGAAATTTGAGAAGAAAAAAAATCCTGACATAAAAGAATAGAATGAAATTTTTCAAAAATTAAAAATTGTAACTTAATTATATATCTTATATTAAAAGAAGTCATGGAAGTTTCACCAAGATTAAGAAAGTGAAGCTTCAGAACTTATAATGACCAGGTGAAATCTTGTCAATAGAGTGTACTTAAATTATTATTATTTAAATTTAATATGATATTGTGGAGTGCACTTCAAATATTAAAGTGGGTTAAGAAAACAAACAAAGAGAAATTGCTTAAAACAAAATCTTAATAATTTGATGTTTTTCTTTACATTTATAAGTTTTGGTTTAATTTCTTGTATTAATTTGTACTCTTTTTTTTATCTTTTATTTTAATAATACTTTATATTTCTTCAATAATTTGATGTTTTTCTTTACATGTATAAGTTTTGGTTTAATTTCTTGTATTAATTTGTTTTGTTTTTTTTTTATTTTAATAATATTTTTTTATGTAATGGTAAATGGTAAATGATATTTGAAATCTGAAGTGATACTATTTATTATGTGAATTTTCATATTGATATTTAACCTTAAAAAACAAATTTTTATTAATAATTTTATGTTTTTGTGAGTTTCAGTCTTATCCTTAGAAGAAGCTTTTATGATTAAACATTAAATAATGTCTTAAAAGAGACTCAAATATCAGAGGATAAGGACTCTTTCTTCAGACTTGTTAATCTAAAAATACATTCCAAAATTAATCAAGCTTCTTGAACACTTCCAAAATAGTTCTTCTTGAACATTACAGTGTTGTAGATTCTGAACTTCTGATGATTAATATATGTTTCAGATCTTAATTTAAGAGCTCAGAAAAAGGCTAACATTATAGTCATGCAAGTAATATTGTCTAATTATAGTTAAGAATTTGGAACACAACACTAGAAGAGTGTATGAGATAACATTGAGGTGCATGAAGATGGTTTTATTTGGAAGGATGAAAGTACAAGAAGTTTAAGACATGGATGATAGTGATAAGGCTAATCAAGGATCCTGAAGTGCTGAATTTGGATATTCTCAACATCACGTTTCTTGAAATCACTACGGTTCCTGTTAGCAAAGAACTTGCCATAGTTGTATTCTCTGAATCTTGCTGGATTTTGCTCATTAACAAGCTCCTCACAAGGCTTCACTGTCACATGGTGAGCTGGGAAAAAGAAGAATGGAACTGAAAACCTTTCCTTGGTTGTGTTCACCACCACCCTGTGCTCCACACTCTCATACTTGTCATTGCTCCAAACCTGCAAAATCATCCACCAACATTGGTCAAACCATTTGAAGTGAACTTTTAGTCATAACTCAACCGATTTATAAGGTGAAAGTTTGCTATTTATAAAGAAACACTTATAAAGAATGAAATGTCTCAATATCTAGTCGATGTGAGATTTCACCACACTTCGCGATAACAGATGGTATGATAGACAGAACAAACTTTCACTAAAATAGACTTTAAATAGTTCTGATACCATATTAGAAAATAGACTTTTAAGTCTAATTCAACCTCATAAAATCGGTTTATAAGATAAAGTTTGTGTCCACTTTTAAAGAATAAAATGTCTCAATTTCTAGTCAGGATTTTCAGCAAATTCAACTAACTAAACTATGTTATAATGAACATTTGATGGTAACAAAACCATGCAGTAAAATAAGATACCTGAACTATGTCCCCAACATTGATGATAAATGCATCTGGGCAGGGCTTAACTGGAATCCATTCCCCATCTGATTTTCTCTTCACTTGCAACCCTCCAACATCATCTTGTGCAAGCACAGTTAAGGCACTGGAATCCTTGTGGCGGCCAACACCAAGTGCAAGGTCAGGGAAAGGACATGGAGGGTAGTAATTGAGTCTCACCATGCTCAGTTGGTTCTTGAAGCAGCCATGGAATTTATCAGCAGCCAAACCTAAGCTGGATAAAATCAACCCCAACAGCTTGTGTGCTAGCTTTTCCACTTCTCTAGAATACTCCTCCATTGTTTCCCTGATGAAAACATGATCTCAATCAGTGAATATTTTTTCACTAATAATACATTAACAACTTGTTCTATTATACAATCTGTGTGATTCATTATATAAAAGAAAGGATATTTTTGTCACTTTATGAAAAAATTGAAATTTTAAACTGATATAAGTTTTCCATATATCACATCTTATATTTTTCTGTCAAATCTAGTTTTGAAAGGTGCAAGAGTTTCTTTCATCTTGGTATCATCAAATCATTAGTCAAAGTCAAAGTCACAGACATGAACTATGATGATGAGTGAAAACTAATTTGTACCATTTTCTTCTTCAGATGATTTGCAAGATTAGCACCAGAACAAAACATCAATTGTGTGATGAATCAAAATATAGATAACAAACACAACATTACCTGAAATCAACAGAGTGCTGGGGCCACTGGTTTGTGAGAGTTCTGAGGTCCTTGTCATGAGGCTCATAAGAGGATGGAACTTGTGCATTGTCTTCCACAAGATAATCAAACACCTCTTTCCAATCTCTCACATTCTTGGTGTGCTCTCCATCATGGTACCCCATTGCATTAAACTCATCTCTTCTCACTTTTCTCTTCTCCTCCAAATCCCTTCCAAAGAACTTTTTGGCCTCAATCTCAACCTCTTTGCCTAACTCAGAGGGAATCCCATGGTTGATCACTTGAAAGAACCCCCACTTCTCACAAGCCTTCCCAATCTCTGAGACCACCAATGATTCATCTCTGCTTTCTGAGAGATCAATCACTGGAATCTCATTCACCTCCACCACCTTCGATTTAGGACGGTGTTCTGTGGATTGCACAAAAGCTGGATCAATGTTTCCCATGTCTCTGCTTTTTCTCTCTTTGATCCTTTCTCAGCAACACACATCAATATATATAGATGGGGTGCTGTGAATAACCATAGTTAGAAAAACACACAAATTTGATTTTGCTTTGTTTTTTTTCCTTATAGAGTTTGTTTAATCTACAAATACATTGAATGTGGACATGTATTTTGTAGTATTCAATTAGAGGAGTATGTGGACAAAACAGTAATTGCATGCACTAAAATAATTAATTAATTAATTTGTATTTTACTCTCTGTTTTTCTTTTTACCATGTTTATTAAAAAAAAAAAATTGGTTCCTTTATTATATACTTAATCCTAATAATTATTTTTAAATAATTTAAACATACATTATTTGTCTTACTACATGCAAAGAGAAATGGGTAAATAGAAATTTGTATTGAATCAAACTAATTTCATTCTTATACCATCTCTAATATAGTAGTAGTATTTACATTAATTTGCTGATAATAAAAATAATATTTTAATTTAGCTCACATGATTCTTTAAAATGAAAATATTTTTATGAATAAAGTTTATTTAATACTCTAATAATAAAAAACAATTATTTTACTTATTTAGAATAAAATATTATATTATAATAAAATAATAATTTTTTAAGTACCAATAGTTGAATTTGATGTAAAATAGATTAATCTGGTGTGAAGATATATTTATAACTTATATATTTCTATAAGTAACCATAATAAAATAAAATTATATTTATAATGGTTAAGATTAAATAAACTCTATAATTTATTCTCTAATCAACATTGGAAATTTAAATTAAAAAAAAATTAGCAAGAGTAAGTCAAAACTAACATAATGTTCAATCACATGATCTTATCTTATTGTGTGTTCATCCACAATTGGTGACAGTTAGCAAAGGTTTATCAGTTTATAACGTATCTGTAATAAAAAATAGACCAACTTTATCTTCTAGGACTAATTTTTGTATATTATTTTTAAAGATCTAAAAAAATATTATAATTTTTAGAACACTAATTTCTATATAATTTTATTGAAACACTAGATAAATAATTATATCAAACTGAATCATTCAATTTGTATAAATCAGTTTTTCTCTATTTTTTATACCACAATATTTACTGCTTTTCAAATTGATCAATGTCATTAGCAAAATAATTCATTCAATAATTTATATTACATAAAATTTTCCCTGTTTCTCTTATCCCATTATTTGTTGCATTTGTAAAATAATTCATTAAATAATCTGTATAATATTAACTTTTTTCCTATTTTTCTATTTCAAATTTAGAAATATTATTTTTATAATAATTTGTACTATAATACATTTGTCTATGTATCTTAAGCATAATTTATTATTTTGTAATGATACACAGATAAAGCGTGATTTGTTGGATATTCTATTTTATTCATCTCTCTTCAATTATAGAAATTTTAGAATAGTTTCATTTTTATAAATGTTTAGTTTTCAAAATTTCTGACAATATTAATTAATTTTCCTTTATTAATTATATATTTATTTTTTAAAGAAGCTTTAATTAACTTGAACATATTTATTCCTTGTAATGCCACTATTTCACTATAACAGATAAAACTTTTATATATTTTGGTTTCAAACACAGAACTTTTTTTAGTTTCTACATAAATGTCTTAAAAATATAACAAAATTTAATTGTTATACCTGTGAATTTTAAGCTTAATTTGATTTTAAAAAATATTTTTAAAATAACATTAGAATTTATTGAATTAAACTTAATATTTTTTTTTTTAAAATATCAGGTTTATTCAGATTCTTTTCAGAGAAATGGTTGCATAATATAGTTTCTGATGCATAAAAAGACAAAAAGAAATGTGTTAAAATATTTGAAATGGACCACAATGTCTGAGTAAAGTTTTTGCATAGAGACAAATAAAACAGTGAATATACTCTCGTGAACATATAAATTTAATTAAATCCTAAGAGTTGATTGAAAAACTTTTGAAATTGTTTCATGTTCTTCATTTCACTTATTATTTTAATTTTAATGTCTGCTGATATCAATTTTTCTTTCTTATTTAAGATTCAGAACCATGTTTGCAACCTCAAAGATTCATTGTGAAGATCATACACGAAGAATTCTTTGTAATTATAAAATATTAATATATGAATTTCAATATATAATTCTTTTTACAAATACTTGGACCACACAAATATTAGATGAGATAATATTTAGTAGAAGTTAGATGTAATTTAATTTAATGTTATTAATTGTTTTGAAAGAAGAATTAATTATCCAAAATAAATACTAAGTTTATATTACAATTGATCAATAAAGTTTATAGTACAAAATTGAATTTATGTAACTAAATATGTATTTAAATAATTAAAATTAATTGTTATCTATAATCATTAGTATTAATCTTTTATAACTTTAGTATTAATTAGTATTTTATCAACTTATTTTTTACATCTGTTTCAAAGTTTTTTTTAAAGGAAATAAAAATATGTATAAGAAAAAAAATTATTCTAATAAAACTATCTAATACTGTAAATACATGTCTAAATTATTTAAAGTCATTACAGGTATTACATTTTAAAATATTTTTATTTCTATAACATAATCAATATATGTAAATTAAATAATTAAGCATGAGAAACAAAATATATAAATGAGGAAAATGTAATTAATGTTGTTGAAAACTTTGTAAAAAAAAAATATTAAATAAAAAAAGAGTTATTGGGAAGTGAAATGAAAAGTAGTATGGAAAGTATAAATGGTCTTCCCTCTCTTGACAGTTCTCCAATAGAGAGCATAGTGCTGCCACACACACTATTCCATGCACCTTGAAATTTGTATAAATGGAAGAATCTCTTTTATTTCGTAGAAACTTAAGAGAAAAGAAAAAATAAAACACACAAAAATAGATCAATTTTAAAGTGAACAAAATAATTATTTATTTATATATAGAAATTATTTATTTATTAACTACAATATTTGTAGATGACCTAATTTCTTGTGAGTAATTCAGTGCAACATGTTTCTTGTTCATGAAGTCTAGGGTAAGACATTTGTTTTTTCATTTGAACTTTGATAATTTCTCTAACTTCTAAATCTTTTCTTCGTGTTTCTGCCAGCACCTCATATTTTTTAAAGAGACCATTTTACCCCTTTTAAAAATTACTTTTAAATTTACTTTTTTAATATTTTCAGAAAAATTTTAGGAATTCAAGATTTACCATTCTGAAAATTTAAAAAATGTCATCCAGAAAGGATATTTCGATTTTCTATTCTGGAAACACACTATCATTACAGAATCCCTATTCTGGAAACATCTTTCCCTTTCGAAATTCTTATTTTCGAATCACCCAAAACTATCAAGGATAATTCTGGTATTTCAAATAATGTAGGGTGCAAGAAGAAAAATGTAGAAGTGAAGAAGACAGTTCGTTACCTTACATTGAAGAATTCACAGAACTTCATCGAATTGAGATCCGAAATCTAGTTCCAACAAAGTGATGATTTTTTCATGTATACAGAATGAAAATGGCTACCACGCCAATAAACATGTACACATCAGTTATGTAATCAACAATTGAT